>WPCJ01020379.1_pt1 | contig 38297 bp, 32 predicted proteins | sample 5399831 | NCBI WGS metagenome assembly WPCJ01 (sample SAMN12869470, study PRJNA574797) | sludge metagenome | isolation source: wastewater treatment of pH10 | place: China:Beijing | collected 2019-05-20 | reverse complement strand
GGGGGTCTCGACACGGAGAGGGGGTCTCGGCGGCAAGAGGCCTGACGAGGCGAGCGGACCGTCGACCGCACACATACCTATCCACCGCCGACGCCCCCGTCCAACGTCGACACCCCCTCTCACTCGCGTGTCTCAGAGGGGGTCCCGACACGGAGCGGGGGCCTCGACGAGGCGAGGGGGGCGGGGGCGAGCGGGGTCAGCGCTTCTTCTTCAGGGCCTTCTCCTGGATGGGAGCCTGCCCGGTCGCCGCGAGGTCGGCGTAGTACGCACGCGCCTCGTCCTGACGCTGCTTCTCGATGCCGCTCGCGATCGGTGCACGCACATGCTCCGGCTCATAGCCGAACGCGTTGACCAGGTCGAGGGCGTACGGGCGCAGCCGCGCGCACAGACGGTCGATGTAGCTCGACACGGCCGCTGCGCGCTGGGTCGACAAGCGTCCGTTGATCAGGTGCCAGGCGAGGTGCTTCTCGATGAGCTGCAGTCCGAAGAGGTCACGCAGCCACGTGAGGACCTTCTTCGTGTCGGGGTCGTCCATCTGATGCACGGCGTCGGTGAACGCCTCCCACTGCAACAGCTCTCCGTGCGCACGAGCGGCTTCGATGAGTTCCGCCTGGTTCTCGTTGAACAGACGCGCGCCGAGCACCTTGTCCTTCGCCCCCGCACGCAGCCGAGCCGCGATGTCGGCGACCATCTGCTGCACGCGCCCGGCGAGCAGGTCGTGCTGCTGCTCCTCGCGCAGCCCCCGCTCGACCGAGCGACTCACCTGACCGAAGTCGGAGACGGCCTGTCCGAGCTGACGGAGCCCCGCGCCGTGGAACACCTTGCCCGCGGTCATTCCGACGGCGAACTTCGCCAGCGCCGCCGCGTCCTTGCCCTGGAACTGCTTGGCGTAATCGGTGAGCAGGCGCTTGCCGACCAGCTGCAGGAGGACGTTGTTGTCGCCCTCGAACGTGACGTAGATGTCGAGGTCCTGGCGAAGGCCGACCAGACGGTTCTCGAACATGAAGCCGGCCCCACCGGTGGCTTCGCGCGCCTCCTGCAAGGTGTCGAGCGCATGCCAGGTCGAGAGCGGCTTGAGGGCGGCCGCGAGCGTCTCGAGGTCCTCCCGGTCGGCCGGGGTGTCGGTGCGGCCGGAGAACACGCCGTCGAACTTCTGCAGGAACTCGTCGTGCGCGAAGATCTGCGCGTAGGTGGTCGCCAGGCGCGGGAGCAGACGGCGCTGGTGCTTGCCGTAGTCCATCAGCACGACTTCCTGGCCGTCTGCTCCGTCGAACTGACGACGCTGCGTGGCGTAGGTGATCGCGATGTGCAGGCCGAGCGCCGATGCCCAGGAGGCCGCGCCGTCGAGGGACACGCGCCCCTGGACGAGCGTGCCGAGCATCGTGAAGAAGCGGCGGCCGGGACTGTCGATCGCGCTGGAGTACGTCCCGTCGGCGGCGACGTCGCCATAGCGGTTCAAGAGGTTGGTGCGCGGGATGCGCACGTGGTCGAACGACAGTCGTCCGTTGTCGATGCCGTTGAGTCCCCCCTTGAGTCCGTCGTCCTCGCGACCGATACCGGGGAGATCGTTGCCGTCCTCCCCGCGCAGCGGCACGTAGAAGCAGTGCACACCGTGGTTGACACCGTTCGTGATGAGCTGAGCGAACACGGTCGCCGCGACGCCATGCAGTGCGGCGTTGCCCAGGTACTCCTTCGTCGCGCCCCGGAAGGGGGTGTTGATGACGAACTCCTCGGTCTCCGGGTCGTACGTCGCGGTCGTGCCGACGGCGGCGACGTCGGAGCCGTGTCCGATCTCCGTCATCGCGAAGGCACCGGGGATCGACAGGTCCATCACGCCGGGGAGCCACTTCTCGTGGTGCTCCTTCGTGCCCAGCTGGAGGATCGCGGAGCCGAAGAGTCCCCACTGCACACCGGACTTGATCTGCAGACTCGGGTCGGCGACCACGAGCTCCTCGAAGCCGGCGATGTTGGCGCCGTTGTTCTCCTCACCGCCGAGCGACTTGGGGAACGCACGGTGCACCGCCTTGTTCTCGACCAGCAGGTGCAGCTGGCTGAGCACGCGCTCGCGGTGCTCGTCTTTGCCGAGCTCATCCTTGCGCCAGAACGCTGAATCCTTGATCATCTCGCGCGCCTGGCGGCGGACGTCACCCCACGTGCCCATCAGGGCATCGTTCACTCGGGCGACGTCGATCTGCGGCGGGGCCGCGATCTCGTGTGATTCATCGGGTGTCGTCGAAGGACGGACGGCAGCGTCGACCATGGGGTTCCTCCAGGAAAGTAGGGAGAACACCATGGTAGGTCTGCGACAAACGTCGAGGAACTCCTCTGTAAGCATCCTCCAACGCGTCGCCGGGATGCCCCCGCCGCCGGTTGTCGCCTCGCGACAGGAACGGCCGAGCCGCCCTCCTGCCCACGACTCCGAGAGGGTCGCCGGCGGGAGGACGGCTCGAGAGCGACTACAGCGAGAGACCGTGGCCGAAGCGGAAGAGGGGATCCGCGGTGTCGAACGGGACATCGGGGCGGGAGGCTTCGACAGCGGCCATCGAGCGCGGCAGATCGAACGGCAGTCTGCCGTGCGCCTCGACCGCACCGCTCAGCACGTCGAGCAATGCGGCGCCGGACGCGCCCCAGTTGACGGTCACCGCAGCAGCCACCTCGGCGATGGGGGTGAGGATCGGCGGACGGTCGGCCAGCACGTCGACGACGGTCGGGACCGCGTGTGCAACCTCACGGACGTGGGCGACGAGCTCGGCGGGGAACTCCAGGGATCCCGCGTGGAAGAAGTTCTCGAACATCGTCGCGCGCTCTTCGAACGGTGCCTGCAGGCGGATGATCGCGAGGTCGGCCTCGGCAGGAGTGTCGACGACCTCGCCGAAGGTGGCCGCCACGTCCGCATCGATGCCCTCGAGGTAGAGCTTCGTTCCGCTCGCGAACGGCAGCGCACCGTCGTTGGACAGGACGGTGATCGAGGCGCGTTGCGCGTCCTCCCCCGCGGCGCGGAAGTCCGCGCGTCCGACGATCTCGTCGGCGGCGTCCTCATCCACGAAGGGGTTCTCGAAGAGACCGAGCTCGAACTTCTCCCGCAGGATCCGCCGCGCCGAGACGTCGAGTCGCTCTTCCGTGATCTCGCCGTCGGCGACGAGCTCGAGCAGCAGCTCCGGGTTCGCCTCGCCGCCGAACTGGTCGGCACCGGCATCCAGCACCTTCTTCATGCGCTCGCGAGGCGTGAGGTGTTCGACTCCCCAGGCGCGGGCGGAGAAGGGCTGTCCGAAGATCTCGGAGTCGCTGATCAGCCCCCAGTCGGTGCAGACCACCCCGTCGAACCCGTAGCGCTCCCGCAGCAACCCGGTGATGACCGACTTGTTGAAGCCGAAGCCGACCTCTTCATATTCAGTGCCGACGGGCATGCCGTAGTACGGCATCATCTGGCGCGTGCCGGCGGCGAGCGCATCCTCGAAGGGCTTCAGGTGCAGCTCGAACTCTCCGCCGGGGTACACCTGCTCGCGCCCGTAGGAGAAGTGCGGGTCCTCGCCGTCCTTCTGCGGACCGCCGCCCGGGAAGTGCTTCGTCATGGTCGACACGGAACCGGGTCCGAACGAGGCGCCCTGGAAGCCGCGGATGTACGCGGCCCCGAGCCTGCCGGAGAGTTCCGCATCCTCTCCGAAGGTCGCGGTCTGCCGGGCCCAGCGCGGTTCGGTCGCGAGGTCGACCTGAGGGTGCAGCGCCACGCGGAGGCCGACCGCGGTGTACTCCTGTCGGGCGATGTCGGCGAATCGCTCCACGAGCGCCTCGTCCCGCGTCGCGGCGAGCCCGAGCGTCTCGGGCCACTGCGAGAAGGGCCCTGCGAGGATCGACGCCCCGGGGTTCTCACTGAACGAGTGGCGGGGGTCGGTCGACAGGGTGACCGGGATGCCGAGACCCGTGGATGCCGCGAGACGCTGCAGGGAGTTGTGCCAGGCCGCGATCTCGCGGCCGGTCGGTGCGGCCCCCAGCAGGTTGAAGTGGGTCATCCGCTTGCCCTCGAGGAACTCACGGGCCGAGGGCGTCGCGAACGTGGGGTCGGACTCCTCGAGATCGCCGATCGCGATCATCGTGTGGAAGAGGAGGCCGGCCTTCTCCTCGATCGACATGGCATCCAGCAGCAGCTGTACGCGCTCGTCGACCGGGAGAGCGGCATCGAGCCAGGGACGGACGGTGGTGGCGGTATCGGTCATGGTCACTTGACTCCCTTGATGCGGTAGACGAGGAGGGCACCGGCCAGCGCGACGAGCGCACCGAACAGATACCAGGCCGTGTAGCCGCCGAGTGGCGTGGCGGCGCCGAGCGCGATGATGGCCGGGGCGATGGCCGGCGCGATCGACTGCGGCAGCGCGTTGGCGATGTTGAGCACCCCGAGGTCCTTGGCGGTGTCGGCGGGGTTGGGCAGCACCTCGGTGGCGAGGGCGAGGTCGACCGAGAGGAACGAGCCCGCACCGAGCCCGATGATCGCCTGCGCGACGACGACCGTGGTGACGTCCGGAGCAACGGCCAGGATGACGAGACCGACCACCATGATCACACCGGCGACCGCGACGAACGGACGCCGCTTGCCGATCTTGTCGGAGAGGAAGCCACCGAGCGGCGAGGAGATCGCCATCGCCGCCATCGAGGCGAGGTTGGCCAAGAGGATCGTTCCGACCGCGCCCTGCTCGTCGAGGCCGAACTTGGTGATCAGGTACAGCGGAAGGTAGGTGGCGATGCCCGCGTAGCCGAACATCACGAAGAACTTCGTCAGCCACGTCCAGCCGAAGTCCGGGTGCTTGCGCGGATTGAAGACGAAGGAACCGAAGAAGGTGCCGGCCGTGAAGCGCTCCGCCGGCTTCTCTGTGAGTCGACGGTCCTGGAGGACGAGGACGAACACGATCACCAGGATCAGCGCGATCACGGCGGGCACGACGAAGCGCTCGAAGTCACCGGGGAGGAAGTTGACGATGAAGCTCCCGGCGAGGATGCCGATGGGGGTGGTGATACCGATGATGCCGGACACCTTGCCGCGGCTCGAGACGGGCACCTGATCGGGCAAGGTGGCGTTGGCTGCGGCGAGCACCGCGTTCATCGACGCCTGCACGAGGCACCAGGCGAGCAGGACCATCCACACGGAGGTGGCGACGCCGATGATCAGGAATCCGCCGAGGCCGACGATCGCGCCACCGAGGATCCACGGGCGACGCATGCCCCAACGCGACGTGGTCCGGTCGGAGAGCCGACCCACCAGCGGGTTCGCCACGAGCGCGAATGCTGCGCCGATGCTCATCACCAGCCCCAGGCTCGCCTCCGTGCTGACCGGATCGATGTGCTGGATCTTGAACGCCATCGACACCATGACCGGCGTGAGAAGCGCGAGGTACACGCCGAAGTTCACGGCGGCGAGACCAGGCGCGTAGCCGCGCGGCGTCTTCGACGGCGTCGTTCCGGGCGCTTTGAACCCGGTGGTGCCGACCGCAGCCGCGTTCGCGGCGGATGACAACTCTGTCATGACAGTCCTTTCGAATCTCCGCACGTCTTCGGGCGATGCGGCTCTCCGAAGAAGATACACGAATCCAGACCGATTGGTAAGTGAATACCGACCGAGTGGTAATGAGCGAGGATAGAGAGCGGAAAGGAGGATGCGATGACCACGACCGCACCGACGGGCTCGCGGCACGCCCGTGCCGCCGCCACACGGGAGCGCATCCTCGCTGCCGCCCACGATCTGTTCATCTCCCGCGGCTATCGGTCGACCTCCCTGCGCGACATCGCCGCCGCCGCCTCGGTCAGCCACCCCGGGCTGCTCGGGCACTTCGGCTCGAAGGACGACCTCCTCGCCGAGGTCGTCGGCGCACTCGAGGCCGACAACGAGACGGTCTTCGCGGAGATCGCCGCCGCATCCGAACCCGGCGACCTCGTCTTCACCCGACTCGCCGAGCGGAACGCCCACACCGAGGGATACCTCGAGCTCTTCGCCGCGCTCACCGGCGAGGCATCATCGCCCGGGCACCCGGCGCACGAGCGGATGCGGGAGCGCTATGCGCGGTTGCGCGAGCTCAGCGTCGACGTCCTGGAGGACGCCAAGCACCTCGGCGTGGTCGCCGCCGACCGCGATGTCGACGGTGAGATCGTGCGGCACACCGCCGGCTGGGACGGCTTGCAGCTGCTCTCGCAGTACCTGCCCGACCGCGTCGACGTGGTCGAGGAGCTCGAGGAGCGGGAGAACCTGTGGGCCTTGCCGGTCGGCTGGCGCGACCCCGACGACGCGCCCGGGTCCGGCACCGGAACTTCCCGCACCCTCCCCGAACTCCGCACCGGCACGCTGGCGAACGCCGACCCGGGATACGCGGTCGGCCGCCGCCGCCGGGCGCAGATCGTCGCCGACGCGATGCGCCTGTTCTCGCGCGACGGCTACGGCGACACTAGCCTGCAGGACATCGCCACCGCCGTCGGCGTCTCCAAATCGACGCTGCTGCACCACTACCCCTCGAAAGAGCTGCTCCTCAGCGCCGTCCTCGCCGAACGCGACAAGGCGATCAGCGCGACCACGGAACTCTCCGAAGTCGTTTCGGCCGGCGCGCTGCTGCGAGGCATCCCGGACGGCGCGAGGGTCAACGCACGCAACGAACCCGGCCTGATCGAGGTGTACGCGGTCCTGTCCTGCGAAGCCGTCCCCGCGACCCATCCGGCGCACGACTACTTCGCCTCGCGGTTCACGAACGCCCTGGACCACTTCACCGAGCTCTTCCGCATGGCTCAGGAAGACGGCGACCTCCCAGCACACCGCGACCCCGCACACGAGGCCACCTGGCTCATCGCGATGTGGGACGGCCTGCAGTATCAGTGGCTCTACGACCGGAATGCGGTCGACATCGCGGAGCAGCTGCGGGCTCACCTCGCCGACGTGCTGCCCGCACGCTGAGCCGCGCCACTTCAGCGCCGACGCACGGCGTAGCGAAGATGCGTGGTCTGCGGAGAGGGCTCCGCAGACACCAAGTCCAGCGCCACGCGACCGGCGTCCACCCCACCGAAGAGGCGCACGCCCCTCCCGAACAGCACCGGGGAGAGCGCGATGTGGAACTCGTCCACCAGCCCCGAGTCGAGGTACTGCACGATCGTCTCCGCACCACCCGCGATGCGCACGTCCCGATCCCCCGCCGCGGCGCGGGCCCGATCGAGCGCGGACTCGATGCCGTCGTCGACGAAGTGGAACGTGGTGCCGCCTTGCCGCTCCCAGGGCTCACGTTGCTCGTGGGTTACGACGAACACGGGAGTGTGGAACGGGGGATCCTCCGGCCAGGCCTGCTCGCCCGCGTCGAACATCCGCTTGCCCATCACGCTCGCGCCGGTGCGCTCGAACGTCTCGCGCACGATGTCGTTGTCGCGTCCTTCCTCGCCGCCCTCACCGAGCTGGAGGTTCTCCCGGAAGAAGCGCTGCCGGAACACCCACTTCTGCAGTTCCATCCACTGCTGGCCCATCAGCTCGTCGGGAGACTCGGGGGCGATGAAACCGTCGAGTGACATCGAAACGCTGAAGAACACGACACCGGCCATCAGCGCGCCCCCTCGCCCGCCTGCTCCTCGACGAACGCCGCCAGGTTCGCCAGAGTCTGCCGGCCTCCCTCGATCGCGCCGTACTTCTCGACCGCCTCGTCCCGCAGCTCCACCGTCGGGAACACCGTGCGCATGTCGATACGGGTCCACTCCCCCTCTGCCCCGAAGGTCAGCACCGACTCGAAAGCGTCCGGATCGTCCCGGTACTCCCCGTGGAGCATCGCGATCCGCTCCGGTGCGAGGATCTCGGTCCACGTGATCCACTCGGGGTAGTCGGTGCCGTCCGGCCCGTGCATGATGAACTCCCACGCACCGCCGACCTGGAAGTCGAACGACGAGGTCGTGGTGGTGAATCCGGAAGGCCCCCACCACCTCGACAGGTGCCGCACCTCGGTGAACGCCTCGAACACCAGCTCTCGCGGCGCGTCGATCATCCGGGAGATCACGATCTCGCGATCCGTCGTCGTGTCCATCTGCTACTCCTGTCGCCTCTCCTGTTTGAGTTCCTGCGCGTATGCGTCGAGCCGGTCGAAGCTCTCACTCCAGAACCGCTCGAATCCACCGGTCCACTCGTGGACAGCCCTCAGCCCGCGGGCGTCGAGACCGTACACACGCTGCTTGCCGTCCCGGCGATCGTGCACGAGACCGACCTCGCGGAGGACCCGCAGGTGCTTGGACGCACCAGGCTGGGTCATCCCGAGCGCTTCGGACAGCTCGGTGACGGGCCGCGCGCCGGTGCGCAACAGCGCCAGGATGTCGCGGCGCCGCGGTTCGGCGATCGCGTTGAAGACATCCGAATTCGTCGCTGCTCGTGCCATACGTCAAACATATACCCATATAGGAAAGTGTTCAAGACGCGCAAACTCTGTCCGGTGATCCGGCGGATCAGCGGGGACGCGGCGTTCAGGCCGCGGCGATGACCGCGAGCACGCTCTCGCCGTAGGCCTCGCGCTTCTTCGCGCCGATGCCGGTGATGCCGTCGAGGTCTGCGAGCGACGTCGGACGATGCTCGGCGAGAGCACGCAGGGTGGCATCGCCGAAGACGATGTACGCAGGAACACCCTGCTCCCGTGCGGTCTCGGCGCGCCAGGCGCGCAGCGACTCGAAGAGCCCGCGATCCCCGGCGTCCAGCGCATCCGCGGCACTCGCCTTGCGGGCACGGCCGGACGAGACGGGACGGCCGATGGTGTCCTTGCGCAGAGGCACGGCGGTCTCTCCGCGCAGCACCCCGGCCGCCTGCTCGCCGGGGGCCAGCGTGCCGTAGTCGCCTTGGGCCACGAGGATGCCGCGGGCCAGGAGTTGCCGGACCACGCTGCGCCAGTCCTGATCGGACAGATCATGACCGATGCCGTAGGTCGCGAGCTTGTCGTGACCCTGCTGCCGGATGCGCTCGGTCGAGGCGCCGCGGAGGATGTCGATCAGGTGTCCGGCGCCGAACGCCTGGTTGCGCTCGCGTTGTAGTCGCACGATGGTCGACAGCAGCTTCTGCGCCGGAACGAGGCCGTCGAACGTCTCGGTGTCGTCGAGGCATGTGTCGCAGTTGCCACAGGGCTGCGACTGCTGACCGAAGTAGCCGAGCAGGTTCTGCCGACGGCACTCCACGGTCTCGCAGAGCGCGAGCATCGCGTCGAGGTGCTGCCCCATCCGCATCTTGAACGTGCGGTCGCCGGGGCTCTGATCGATGAGGCGGCGCTGCTGCACCACGTCGCCGAGTCCGTACGCCATCCACGCCACCGCCGGCTCGCCGTCACGACCGGCGCGACCGGTCTCCTGGTAGTAACCCTCGACGGACTTCGGCAGGTCGATGTGCGCGACGAAACGCACATCGGGCTTGTCGATCCCCATGCCGAACGCGATGGTCGCGACCATGACCACGCCGTCTTCCCGGAGGAAGCGGGCCTGATGGGCTGCACGCACCTCCGCGGGAAGGCCCGCGTGATACGGGAGCGCGTCGATCCCCTGAGCGGCGAGGGAGGTCGCCGTCTGCTCGACCGACTTGCGGCTGAGGGCGTAGACGATACCCGCCGCACCTTCTGGTTGCGACCGGATGAAGGCGACCAGTTGCTTGCGCGGGTCGACCTTGGGCACGATCCGGTACTGGATGTTGGGGCGATCGAAGCTCGCGACGAAGTGTGCGGCGGCCTCTCGTCCGTCCTGACCGTCGAGTCGCAGACGCTCGGTGATCTCCTTGTGCGTGGCCGCGGTCGCCGTCGCGGTGAGAGCCATGCGAGGGACCCCGGGGAACCGCTCGCCGAGGTCACCCAGCGCGAGGTAGTCGGGCCGGAAGTCATGACCCCACTGAGACACGCAGTGGGCCTCGTCGATCGCGATCACGCTCAGCGTCCCGCGTTGCAGCAGCGCCGTGGTCTGAGCGTGGGAGAGCCGCTCGGGGGCGACGTAGAGGAGGTCGAGCTCACCGGCGACGTAGGCCCGCTCGACCTCTCGACGCTCGTCGATCGCCTGCGTCGAGTTGAGGTACGCGGCATTGACGCCGTTGGCCCGCAGCGCATCGACCTGGTCGTGCATGAGAGCGATGAGCGGGCTGACCACGAGCCCCGTGCCCTCGCGCACGAGTGCCGGCACCTGGTACGTGATGCTCTTGCCCCCACCGGTCGGCATGAGGACCACGGCGTCGCCGCCCGCGATGACCTGCTCGACGATCTCGGCCTGGTCGCCACGGAACTCGTCGTAGCCGAAGACCGTGTGCAGCGCGTCGAGCGCGGTCGCGAACCGGCTCGGGGTCGCCCGCCGTGCCACCGACACAGGCGTCGAGGCCGGCGATGCGACCGGCGTGACGGGCCCGGACCCCCAGTCGAGAGGCGGCTCGTATCCTGCTCCCTGTGGCTCCCAATCCATCGGCTCCGGCGGGGCGGACGGCTCCCAGCCATCGTCGTAGGGCTCGTCGGCGTACGGCAGGTCCGCGTACGGGTCACGGGGAGTCTGCGGCATTCCTCCAGCGTAACCACCCCCGCCGACGCGGGAGCCCCCCTCTCCACAGGGGCGTAGGTTGGAGGCAACCCGTTCGAAGGAGCTCCGATGACCGACATCACCGTGACCCGCAACGAGGGCGAATCGCGCTACGAACTCCACTCGGGCGACGTGCTCGCGGGCTTCGCGGCCTTCGACCTCCGTGCCGGATCCATCCGCTTCCTCCACACCGAGATCGACCCGGCGTTCCAGGGACAGGGATTGGCCGGGAAGCTGGCCTCCGACGCGCTGACGGATGCGGCCGGGCGCGGCGAGGCGATCGTGCCGCTGTGCCCGTACATCGCGAAATACCTCGAGACGCATGAGATCCCCGGTGCCGAGATCCGCTGGCCGAAGGCTCCCGCAGGTCACGCCGGATCCGCGGGCGAGGACCCGACCGGGCGGGCGGAATGATCGGGCAGCACCGCCTGATCCTGGAGCCGCGGGAGGTTCCGCTCGGCGGTGTGCGCGGGATGAACGTGCTGCGAGCCCTGCCGCACCGGAACCTGCCCACGATCGGTGCCTGGTGCTTCCTCGACCGGTTCGGTCCCGCCGACACGAAGATGCGGGTCGAGCCGCATCCGCACATCGGACTGCAGACCGTGACCTGGCCGCTCGTCGGGGAGATCCGCCACCGCGACTCACTGGGCAGCGATGCGGACCTGCGGCGCGGGCAGCTGAACCTGATGACGGCCGGGAACGGCATCTCGCATTCGGAGTACTCGATCGGCGAGGATCCCGTGCCGCTCGACGCACTGCAGCTCTGGGTGGTGCTGCCCGAATCCGCCCGCCACGGTTCCCCCGGCTTCGAACGACACACCGAACTGCCCGCGCTCACACTCCCTGCCGACGAGGGGGCAGCAGCCGAAGCCACCGTCGTGCTCGGTGACTTCGCCGGCGTGCGCTCGCCCGCCACCGTCCACACGCCGATCGTGGGCGCGGAGATCGTCCTCTCCCCCGGCTCCCGCGTGCGTCTCCCCCTGCGGGCCGACTGGGAGCACGCGCTGATGCTCGTCGAGGGCGATGCGGTCGTGGCCGAGCATGCTCTCGACCGCAACGGCCTGCTCTACCTCGGCGACTCCCGCGAGAGCGTCGAGGTGTCGAGCGGCGAGGGGGCACTGCTTTTCCTCCTCGGCGGCGAACCCTTCGAGGCCGACATCGTGATGTGGTGGAACTTCGCCGGCCGCTCGCACGACGAGATTGTCGACGCGCGCGAGGCCTGGGAAGCGGCATCCGACCGCTTCGGTGTCGTCGCCGGACACGACGTGCGCATCCCCGCTCCGCCGCTGCCACCCGTGCGGCTCATGCCGCGCAGCCGCAAGATCTGACGCGACACGGAGATCGTCACGCCCGGGCGGCGATGGCGGCGGCCTCGACCCCTTCGGGGAGTTCGCCGAACAGTCGCCCCATCCCCTCGCCGAGGCGCGCCGCGAGGAACCCCTCCGCGACGACAGAAGGGGCGGTACGGATCAGGAGCGACGCCTCCAACGACAACGCCAGGTCGGCGACCAGCCTCCGTGCCCGCGCCTCGGCCGCAGGATCCTCCGTGATGCGGCGAACGCGATCCCGCGTGCGGGCGATGTGCGCGTCGAGTCGGGGATCCTGCCCGGCGGCGAGCGCCACTTCCGCGTCGAACGCCTCGAAGGATTGCGGCTCGCGGGCCAGCGCACGCAAGACATCGAGGGCGATGACGTTGCCCGACCCCTCCCACACCGCCATGACCGGCTGCTCGCGGTAGCGCTGGGCGAGCGGGAAGTCTTCGGTGATCCCGTTGCCGCCGAGGCATTCGAGCGCTTCGGCCGCATGCGCAGGTCCGCGCTTGCAGACCCAGTACTTCATGACCGCGGTGCCGAGACGACGAAAAGCGGTCTCCTGCTCGTCGGCATCGGCGTCGTAGGCGCGCGCGAGTCTGAGCGCCGCAGCGGTGGCCCCCTCGGTCTCGAGCTGCAGGTCGGCGATCACGGCGGTCATCGCCGGCTGGTCGATCAGCGTACGACCGAACGCGGAGCGATGACGCACGTGCCAGGCTGCTTCGGCGGTCGCCTGACGCATGCCTGCCAGCGAGCCCAGGATGCAGTCCAGCCGGGTGTGGGTGACCATCTCGATGATCGTGCGCACACCGCGCCCCTCCTCCCCGACGAGGTGGGCGACGGCGCCTTCGTACTCCACCTCGCTCGACGCGTTGGAGACGTTGCCGAGCTTGTCCTTCAGGCGCATGATCCGGATCTCGTTGCGCGTTCCGTCTTCGCGCAGGCGCGGGAGCAGGAAGCAGGAGAGGCCGCCCGGCGCCTGAGCGAGGACGAGGAAGGCATCCGACATCGGCGCGGAGCAGAACCATTTGTGCCCCGTCAACGCGTAGCGTCCTCCCCCGAGCGGCGCGGCGACGGTCGTGTTCGAGCGCACGTCCGAACCACCCTGCTTCTCCGTCATGGCCATGCCGAACAGCGCGCCCGGCTTTCCCGCAGACAGGGTGGAGTCGTATCGGGTCGACAGGAGTCGCGGCATCCACTGCGCGGCCAGTTCCGGCTGCGCGGCGACGACCGGCACGACGGAATGCGTCATCGACACCGGGCAGGCGTGCCCGGGCTCGACCTGGGCGAACAGCATGAACGATGCGGCACGAGCGACGTTCGCACCGGGCCGCGGGGCGGCGAAAGCCGAGGTGTGCGCCCCCGCCGCGACGGCCGCGCCGAGCACGCGGTGGTACGACGGGTCGTAGTCGACCTCGTCGATGCGGTGCCCCCAGCGGTCGTGGGTGCGCAGGACCGGCTTGTTCCTGTTGGCCCGTCGCGCATCCTCCTGGAACTGCTCGCCGCCCACACGGACGCCGATCTCGTGCAGTCCCGGGTGCGCCCATGCGGCGTCATAGCGCTCGACCCCCTCGACGAGCGCCGTGTTCGTGCCGTACTCGTCCACGCCGACGCGCTCCGGCGCCTGATTCGTGACCTGATGCGTGCTCATCTCTCCCCCACAGCGCGCAGACACAGGGCCGTGATCGTCGCCACGACGGACTCGGGGTCGGGTGCGTCCTCGACGCCGGAGACCGGGGACAGTGGTCCGGTGAGCGCCTCACCGATCGCGCCGACGAGTCCCGCCGCCGTGATCGCCGGATCCTGCGGAGCGAAGACCTCAGAAGCGATCCCCTGTCGGACGATCTCATCGAGCAGGGCAGCGTAGCCGCGGCGGTAGGCGAGGCGCTCCTCATCGACGGCGCGGCCGACGGGCTCGGCGAGGAGCGCCCAGGCCAGTCGCCGTCCGCGGAGTGCGCGCGCCGCGAAGGTCTCGATCAGAGCGACCAGACGCGCACGAGCATCATCGGGCGCGGCGTGCACCGCATCGTCCACCGCCGTCAGCTCGGCCCCGGCGCACTGTCGGAAGACATCGGCGAGCAGATCGTCGACGCTGTCCACGTAGGTGTAGAGCAGGCCCGCGCTCATTCCCGCACGAGCGGTGATGGCCTTCACGGTCGCCGCGCCGAAGCCCTCCTCACGCACGATGCCGCTCGCGGCCTCACGCAGTTCACGACGACGATCTCCGGCCACGACGTTCACTCGTCGGCGTCTCTGCTCCGCCATCTCGTCTCCCCACCGGATGCGACTGTTCGAGTCGACTGAATCGTGATTCAATAGCCGCATTGAATCACGATTCAGTCGGCGCTGCAAGGCGCCGCCGGACACACCACGACGACGTGAGGAACCACTCCATGAATCTGACCTGGATGCTCGAACGCTCCGCCCGAACCTTTCCGCACACGCAGGCGATCGTGTCCGATCTCGGCACGCTGGACTACTCGCAGCTGCTGTCGGCCTCTCGACGCGCCGCCGCGGTCTTCCAGGCCGCAGGGGTCTGCGCAGGCGACCGCGTCGGGGTCATGACCTACAACACCCCCGCCTTCGCGATCGCGGCGTTCGGCCTCTGGCGCGCCGGGGCCACGCTCGTCCCGATCAACCACAAGTTCACGGCGCACGAGGTGGGATACGTCGCCGCGCACGCAGGACTCCGGTTGATCGTCACGGACGAGGATCTCGCGCCCCGGGCAAGGGAGGGCGCTCCGTCCGCCCGCATCCTCACGACGACCGACGACGCCTCCGGAGAGTTCGATCAGCTCGTGGCGACGAGTGAGGAGTGGGACGGAGTCGAGGTCGAGCCCGACGCGATCGCCCAGGTGCTCTACACCTCCGGCACCACCAGCAGCCCCAAGGGGTGTCTGCACTCCCACGCAGGACTCGCGAACGTCCCGGCCTACACCACGGCGGCCGTGGGACTCCGACGGGACGACCGGTTCCTCATCGCCATGCCCATCTGGCACGCTTCACCGCTCAACAACTGGTTCCTGTCGATGATCTACCTCGGCGGGACCGTGGTCCTCCTCAAGGAATATCACCCCGTCGGCTTTCTCGAGACCATCCAGAAGCACGGGGTGACCGCGTTCTTCGGCGCACCCATCGCCTACCTGGCCCCACTCAAGGTGTTGCCGACGGTCGGCGCGAGCCTGGCGGACTTCGATCTCTCGTCGGTCCGCTTGTGGGCCTACGGGGGTGCGCCGCTGGGAGCCGAGACCGTGAGCCTGCTCGAATCCGCCTACGGATCCGACTGCTTCTACCAGGTCTACGGGATGAGCGAGATGGGCCCCGTGGGCGCCGCCCTCTACCCTTCGGAGCAGCGGGTGCGGGCCGGCTCCATCGGCGCAGGCGGCATGCCGGGCGTCGACATCAGGGTCGTGGGTGCGGACGCGTCCGACGTCGCGGGAGGTGAGGTCGGCGAGCTGTGGATGCGCTCCGCCACCCGCATGATCGGCTATCTCGACGCTCCGGAAGCCACGGAGGCCGCGTTCGTCGGCGACTGGTACCGCACCGGCGACCTCGCACGTCTCGATGAGGACGGCTACCTCTACATCGTCGACCGGCTCAAGGATGTGGTGATCTCCGGAGGAGAGAACGTCTACTCTCCCGAGGTCGAGGATGCGCTGCGCGCCCACCCGTCGATCACCGACTCCGCCGTGATCGGACGCCCGCATCCGGAAGACGCCCGCATCCGGAATGGGGGGAGACGGTCGTCGCCGTCCTGGAGGCGGCGGACGACGTGCTCCTCGACGACGTCCGGGAGTTCCTCGCCGACCGCCTCGCCCGCTACAAGATCCCCCGCGAGCTGATCGTCCGCGAGGCGCTGCCGCGCACGCCCTCCGGCAAGATCATGAAACACGTGCTCCGAGCCGAACTCGTCGACGCCTGATCTTCCGGACGGAGGCCCCGAACCGAGGCCCGGACGCACACAGCGCCCCGCGGAAGGGAGACCGCGGGGCGCTGTGCTGTGGGGGCTACTCCGGCTTGGCTGTCGGCGGAGCCTCCGTCTCGGGCGCCTCCGTCGGCGGCGCGTCCGTCTCGGGGGCCTCCGTCGGCGGAGCCTCCGTCTCCGGAGCGTCCGTCTCGGGCGCTTCGGTCGGCGGGACCTCGGCGTCGGGCGCTTCACCCGCCGGGACGGTGACCGTCACCACGGTGCGGACCTCGGAGTCGCCGTAGCGGACCAGCCCCAGGTACCGGGTACCGGCCGTGAGGCCCGTCCAGCTGAGCTCATAGCTCGTCTTCTCGCCACGGACGGCGGCGATCGGGTTCGGGGTCGCGGCGAACGCGCCCTCTCCGCCGGGCTGCACGTTGGCGTAGGTCATGTCCCACGTCATCGGACCCGTCGTCGAGTACATGTTCGCGACCACGAGGTAGGTCCCGGCGGTCGGTGCGGGGAGCGTGACCTGCTCGTCCGCCGAACCGGTCGCCGACTGCCACCGCTCGTAGTACCGCAGGTCGTCCGGGCTCACCACGCGGTACACGGTGAGGTCCAGGTCGCTGCCGTCGTCGTCCGAGGAATCGAGGTCGAACCGCGAGAGGGTGGTCCCCTCCGGTACATCGACGATCCACGCCACGTCCTTGTTCGCGTCACCGGAGTTCTCGTCGCCCGAGTGCCCCTCGACCGGGTTGTCCGGGTCGCTGAGAAGGTCGAAGGCGGTGAGTCCCGAGAGGTCGAGCGCCAGGTCGCCGTCGAGACCGGGGGTGATCTCGACCGCCGTGCTGCCGTCCGCTCCGGTACCCGTGACCTCGGCCGGAGCATCCGCCGTCACCGGGAACACCGCGATCGGGGAGCGCACCGTGTTCTTCTTGCTCGTCCAGGTCAGCGTGCCGGTGGCCCACTGCTCCACCGGAGCATCGGTGTTGTCGAACGTGACCGTGAAGGTCTTCGTCTGCCCCGGCTTGTCGAAGGTCAACTGCGAGGGCGTGACCTTCACGTGCACTCCGGGGACCGAGGCCTTCGCGGTGAACGTCCCCTTCTGGGTCGATGTGACCGACCGGGTGACGGTCTGCGCGCTGGCCAGCGAGCCGATCGAGATCGATGCCTGGTTCAGGTCGCTGCCGTCGATGGGATCGATGCCGGGGAAGTCCGACAGGCCCTTCCCGTCGAGGAATGCCGCCCAGTCCTTCACTCCGTTGAGGTAGAGCAGACCCGGGTTCAGGTACCGCGTCGCGTCGACCTGTCCCGCGCCCTGTTCGAACGGGTTCGTGTTCTTCGATCCGTCGGGCAGGACGGTGTCATAGGCAGTCGTCATCATCGCGGAACGGATCTCCGCCGGCGTCGCCTTCGGGTGCTCACCGAGGTAGAGCGCTCCGAGGCCGGCGACGTGCGGTGAGGCCATCGACGTGCCGGAGAGGATGCCGAAGGTCGGCTTCTCTCCGGGGGCGTTGTTCGTCGCCGCGAGGATCGCGACACCGGGGGCCGCCACGTCCGGCTTCAGCACATCGCTGCCGTCGGCGAGCATCGGTCCGCGGCTCGAGAAGCCCGCGATCTGCGGCGTGGGGGTGGTCACGCCCGTCGTGTTCTCGCCGACCAGCGTGATCGGCCGATCGACGCCACCCTGCACATACGCGAGCACGGCTTCGCGGTACTCGGCGTTGAGGTGGACGGTCGGCACGGCGTGGAAGTCGTTGTCGAGCGAGTCCGCTCCACCGGGCACGTTCACGAGAACCATGCCGATGCCGCCGGCATCCTTCACGACCTGCGACTTCTCGGCACGCGCGTTGCTGCCGCGGTCGCACACGACGATGTGTCCGGCGACCTTGGCCGGGTCGAGGGTGCCGGGCAGGCAGAGCTGCGCGTCGACCGCTCCCGCCGCCCCGGCGTCGACCGCTGCGATGGACGGGCCGGTGACACTCTCGCCGAACGGCACGCTCACCGACGCTCCGGCCTGCTCGAACCCGTCGAACTGCACGGTGCCCTCCCAGGTGGGGATGGTGGAGGCGGCGACCGTCGTGTACCAGGGCGAGGCGTGGTCGGCGGTGACCGGGTCCGGACCGTCGTTGCCGGCGCTGGTCGCGACGAAGACACCCGCGGCCGCGGCGTTGAAGAACGCGAGGTCCTCCGGAGCCATCACGGTGCTGGCGGCACCGCCGCCGATCGAGTAGTTGATCACGTCGACACCGTCGGCGACGGCCTGGTCGATCGCCGCGACGAGGTCGCTGAGGGCGCAGATGTCATCCGTGGTGACCGCAGGGTCGGGACCGACGTAGCAGGCCTTGTAGGCGGCGACCTTCGCGCCCGGCGCGACGCCGGACACCGTGCCGAAGTCGACATCCTCGATGGAGGCCTTGACCTTGAAGTTGCCCGCCGCGGTGCTCGCGGTGTGGGACCCGTGACCGTCGCCGTCACGCGGCGAGAGGTAGTCGTACTGGAAGTCGAAGCCGGCGGCCTCGGCTCCGGCGTAGAAATACTGGCCGCCGATCAGCTTCGAGGAGTAGTCGCGCTTGTCCCAGTCCTGGGCTTCGACCATCGCGGACTGGAACTGGCCGCCGTCGGACTTGTCGAAGTAGACGTACTTGCCGTCGGTGTAGGGCTGCTTGCCCTTGTGCCGGTCGTGCTGCTTCTTCTGCTTCTTGAGCTTCTTGCCGTCGAACGAGGGGTGCTCCGGGGCGATGCCGGTGTCGATCACACCCACCACGACGCCTTCTCCGGCCTTGTCGACTCCTCCGGTCTGCTGCCACACGCCGCCACGGCCCTTGCGGTCGTCGCCGAGCCCGAGGAAGTCGGTCGACGTCTGCGCATCCGGGTGACGGATCTCATCGGGGTACACGCCCAGCACGTCCTTCGACGCACGGAGCGCATCGACCTGTTCGCCGCTGAGGTCGGCGCTGAACCCGTTGAGCACGACCTGGTAGGTCGTGTCCGGGGTGACGCCGATGTCGCTGACGAGGTCGGTCTGCTCGGATTCGAGGTGCTTGACGTACCGCTGCGAGTCCTGCGACTGCGTCTCGAGCTGCTCACCCTCGGCGGGTTTCGTCGCCTTCAGGCCCTTGACGTCGCCCTCGTAGGTGGCGAGGGGGTCTGCTTTCATGACCACGATGTAGTGCCCTGGGGTGCCGGCGACCGGAACGGGGTGCGTCACCTCCTCGGTCGCCGCGAAACCGGTGGTTGCCGTTGATGCGATGAACAGCGTCGCCAGGGTGGTGGCTGCTGCCATCCGGAGGGGTGTTCGACCCATGTGGTGCTCCCGATGATCACGATGCAGCCGCGTTGCTGCACCGCGGCCAACATAGCCCCGCTCCTCACCTCCGGAGACAGAACTGGTCGATGGTCGAATCCGGCTTCGCCGATACGCCAGGATTTTGCACGGCAGGGCTCCCGATAGGTCGACAGTAAGCTGGAGACGTGGCCCGCACCTCCGTCCTGACGACTCGCGTCCTGCTCGTCTGCGCAGCGATCGGCGTCGCGACGGGCATCCTCGCGGGCATCGCCGGATGGGTGACGCCGGTCCTGCTGGCCAGCCCGCTGCTGTTTCTCTACGGCCTCGTGCTCGGCTCGCACGTGCTCCCGGGGATCATCGCCCAGGAGGTGCTGCGCCTCCCCCTCGTCGCCCTGATCACGCATGTGTTCGCAGCGCTGATCGCGAGCGCCTTCAACCCGGCCTGGGCCCTGCGGTTCATCGGCACGGCCCTGCTGTTCGGCCTGATCCAGGAAGGGGTGGCCGCGCTCACGCGCTACCGCTCCTGGGGTCCGTGGCGCTTCTTCCTCTCGGCCGCGATCATCGGGATCTTCGTGGCGGTCGTCGTGTTCTTCGCCGCCCATCTCTCGGTCATGCCGCTGTGGGCGCAGATCCTGTACCTCGCGATCTCGGTGCTCGGCCCGGTCGCCTGGACCGCGATCGGGCTCGCCATCGGTTCGGCGCTGCGCCGCGCCGGAGTCGCCCGACGCTGACCCGGGCTCGATCCGGCGCACTGCGTCACCCCCGCTCAATGGCGGATCAGGTAAGGCTCAGCTAAGTTAGAAGTCCACGATCCGACGACCCGGGACCCCGCCGTGCGCCCATCTGCGCCTCTGCTCCGCGTGCGTGACCTCTCCCTCACCCACGCCGATGCCGCGCACCCCTCCCCCCGTGACGTCACGTTCGACATCCACCCCGGCGAAGTGGTCCTGCTGCTCGGACCGTCCGGATCCGGCAAGTCGACACTGACCCTCGCGCTCAACGGTCTGATCCCTCATGCGCTGCCCGCGAGCATGGTCGGCACGGTCGAGGCCGGTGGCATCGACTCGGCGAGCGCAGAGACCGCGACACTCAGCACGCAGGTGGCGATGGTGTTCCAGGATCCGGACACGCAGATCGTCACGGGCACGGTCTACGACGAGGTCGCGTTCGGCCCCGAGAACCTGCTCCTCGACGTCGACGTCGTCCACGACAGGGTCGAAGCGGCTCTGCGGCGCGTCGGGCTTTGGGATCGCCGCGACGAGAACCCCGACCATCTCTCGGGTGGAGGGAGGCAGCGACTCGCGATCGCCTGCGCCCTCGCGATGGGTTCCCCACTGATCGTGCTCGACGAGCCGACCGCCAACCTCGATCCGCAGGGCATCGACGACGTGTACGCGGCACTGGCGGACGTCGTCGCCGCCGGTGACCGGGCGATCCTCCTCGTCGAGCACAACCTGGACGCGGCGATGGACTTCGTCACCCGCACCCTCGTGCTCGATCGCGAAGGGACGGTCGTCTTCGACGGCCCTGCGGCGGAGACCATCCGCGAGCATGCCGACGAACTCGTGTCGATGGGCGTGTGGCTTCCGGGCGCGACTCTCGCCGCACTCCGGCTGCGGGACGAGGGTCGGAGACTCGATCCTCTCCCCCTCACACCGCACGAACTCGCGGACGCACTCACACGGGAGGTACCGCACTCCCCCGCGACGGCGGCGGCCATCCCCGCACCGCGTGAAGAGGACCGCGATGCACGCGCACACACCGGCCAGGCGATCATCCGCGCCCGCGGACTCTCCGTCAAGAGGCGGCGCACCGAGATCCTGCACGGGATCGATCTCGCTCTGGAGGCGGGGAGTCTCACGGCGATCGTCGGGGCGAACGGAGCGGGCAAGACCACGCTGATCCAGGCGCTCGCCGGCGTCGTGCCGCCGCCCCGAGGCCAGGTCACGGTCGACGGCATCGACCCGGGCGTCGCCTCACCACGCGACCTCGCCGCACGCGTCGGATTCGTGTTCCAGAACCCGGAGCACCAGTTCATCGCGCACACGGTGTTCGACGAGCTGGCTCACGGCCTGCGACTGCACCAGGTTCCGGACGCCGAGATCACCGTGCGCGTCGACGACATGCTCACGCGCTTCGGGCTCGTGCACAAGGCGGAGGTGCATCCGTTCCTGCTCTCCGGCGGCGAGAAGCGGCGCCTGTCGGTGGGCACCGCACTGATCACCCGGCCCCGGGTCCTCGCTCTGGACGAGCCCACCTTCGGCCAGGACCGTGCCAGGGCGTCCGAGCTCCTCGAACTGCTGCAGGAGCTGCGCACCGAGGGCACCACCATCGTGATCGTCACGCACGATCTGCAGCTCGTGGCAGAGCACGCCTCCCACGTCGTGGTGCTCGCGGGCGGGCGAGTGCGAGCGAGCGGCCCGACATCGACACTGTTCCGGGACGAGCGGCTGCTCGCCGATGCGGGGCTCCGCCTGCCCGCTCTGCAGCGTGTCCTTTCGTCTGCCGGGCTCGGGGTGCACCGGTGAGCGCCGAAGCCACGGACCGCGTGGTCCCCGGCACTGCGGCCGCCACCGGTCCGGGTTTCGACCCCTACGCCCGGATGACGGCGTCCGCCCCGCGGCAATTCCTCTACGCCCTGAACCCGCTCGCCAAGGTGGCCGGGTTCGCGCCCGCGATGCTGCTGCTCGTGTTCGTCCGCGACCTCGCCACCCCGACCGCGTTCCTCCTGCTCGCATATGCCCTGATCCTGCTCGGCGCGCGGCTGACCGGACGCCTCCTCGCCCTCCTGCTGCTCGCCCTCCCCGCCGGGATGCTGCTGATCGGCGTCGGCTTCTCGGTCTGGGTCGACACCGCGCTCGTCGCCGACACCGCCCCCGTCGTGCGGATCGGCGACTGGACGCTCTACAGCGGTGCCCTGCTGCTCGGCTTCGCCACGACCCTGCGTCTGGGCGCCATCATCTCTCTCGCCCTCGTCGGCGGTCTCACCACCAGCGGCCCCGACCTCGTCCGTGCCGGCGTGCAGCAGCTGAGGGTCCCGTACCGGATCGGGTATACGGCGCTCGCAGCCTTCCGCTTCGTGCCACGGTTCGGACACGAGCTCGCCGTCATCCGTGCGGCCCATCGGGTGCGCGGCTACCACGGCGGACGGGGGCCGTTCGCACGGATCGCCCGCGGCTGGGGCTACATCGTGCCGCTGCTCGCGGGCGCGATCCGCCATGCCGAACGCGTGGCCCTGGCGATGGACTCGCGGGCCTTCGGTGCGCACCCCACCCGCACGGAGCGACACCTGGTGCCGTTCCGCACACGGGACACCGTCTTCACCGCGGCGATGCTGTTGGTCTCCGCCGCGCTCTTCGTGGTGTTCTTCCCCTGGCAGCTTCCCTGAAAGGCGCCCATGCCATACAGCAAGATGGTCAAGCCCGAGAGCGCCGAGCTCCTCCACCTCACGGTGCTGCGCACGCAACGGCTCTCGGCGCACTGGTCCCGGGTGACGCTCGGCGGTGGTGAGATCGAGAAGTTCCGCCCGATGGGGTTCGATCAGTGGTTCCGGCTGTTCCTGCCGATCGGCGGCGACGCGGGACTCGACCGCGTGCCCGCGAAGGCGAACAAGATGTTCGGCTACCTGAAGTTCCTGCGCATCCCCGACGACGAGCGCCCCGTGATGCGGAACTACAGCGTGCGCGCCTACCGCGCGGCCACGACGGACGCCGGTGCGGAGATCGATGTGGACTTCGTGCTGCACGGATCGGCGGCAGAGGGCACGGCCGGCCCGGCATCGCACTGGGCCGCGACCTGCCAGCCCGGCGAACACGTGCTCATCATCGATGAGGGGCTCACCTTCAACCCGCAGCGCGGCACGGAGCGCGTCCTCCTCGTCGGCGATGAGACCGCCCTCCCTGCGATCGCCTCGATCAGCGCATCGCTGGCGGAGGACGCCGTCGGCACCGTGATCGTCGAAGTGCCGTCCGACGAGGACGCCCTGCCGTTCCCGCATCCTCCGGGGATCGAGATCGTCTGGCTCGTGCGTCCACACGACACGGCTCCCGGGGTTCTGGCTCTCGAGACGCTCGGCCGTACGGCGCTACCCACCGCTCCGTTCCACGCGTATGCGGCGGGAGAGCAGGCGCTGGCCTCCGGGGTCCGCAAGCACCTCGTCGGCGAACGCGGGGTCGACAAGAACGCGGTCAGCTTCTGCGGCTACTGGAAGCGCTGAGTCCCTGTGCGCGCGGCCCGCGTGCGGGATCAAAAACGCGCCTCAAGTGCTTCCCGCAGGGGCGTTTTCGATCCCGCACGCGGAGTCAGCGACCCGCTGGACGTCTCGGAACAAGCCCATGACCTCCGGGCCCATCTCGACCTGGCTCAGCACGATGCCGAACGAACCGTCGGGGTCGATCCAGAAGTCCGTCCCCTGCCCGCCTGACCATCCGTAGCGACCGGCGTTCGCCCCGGAGGTCTGCGTCGCGACGCCGAACCCCCACCCCGTGCCGTCCCAGAACCCCGGGAAGAAGCTGTCGTCGGTCTTCGCGCTCGCAGGCACCTGGTCCGTGCGCATCTCCGCCAGCATTTCGGGGTCGAGAATGACCTTTCCGTCATGCCGTCCGCCGGTCGACAGCATCTGCGCGAAGGCCGCATAGTCGGCAGCGGTCGACACGAGTTCGGAGTGGCTGAGGTCGAAGGGCGCCGGCGCGACCGGGAAACCCTCACCCGCAGGCTCGACCTCGACCAGTCCGCCCTCCGTGTGCCGGTTCGCAGCGGGCAGCCGGTGCGCCTGCTCGAGCGGAACCGTGTACCCGGTGTCGACCATGTCCAAAGGCTCGAAGAGGTCACGCCGAAGGTGCTCCTCCAGCGACCCGTCGACCACGCGGGAGAGGAGCACCCCGAGGATGCCGAAGGAGTGGTGGTAGCGCCACCCGGAGCCGGGTTCGAACGCCAGCGGAAGTGCGGCCAGCGCGTCGATCCACTCCGGAGCGCCCATCGCCACCGGCTCCTGCCCCGCGGCCGTCCTGTTCCCGATCATCGCCATCGCCAGCGGAGACGGCACGACCTGCACGCCGTACCCGGAGGTGTTGGTGAGCAGATGGCGCAGCGTGATCGGTGTCGTCGCCGGACGGACATCGTCGATCGGCGCGTCCGGCGTGCGCAGCACCCGGCGGTCGGCGAGCTCCGGCAGCCAGCGCTCCACGGGATCGTCGAGTCGGAGGCGCCCGCCCTGCACGAGACGCAGTGCCGCAACGGCGAGGATCGGCTTCGTCATGGACTGGATGCGCACGATCGCATCCGCCGGGAGATCACCGGCCGTGACGATCTCGGTAGACCCGTCGGGGGTGCCGAGCACGCCGATGATCCCCGGTGCCGTGCCGCGCGCGACGTGCTCATCCAGGATCTCCAGGAGCGAGGTCGTCATGCCCTCGATTCAACCCGGCGACGGCGGCCTTGTCCACGGCCCGCCCGTGTGTGGGTGTGTGTGGGATCAAAAACGCACCCCCGGAGCATCCCGGAGGTGCGTTTTTGATCCCGCACACGCGGCGACGCGGCGACGCGGCGATGGGGCGAGTTACTTCACGCTGCCCTGAGTGAGACCGCCCACGAGCCACTTCTGCAGGAACAGCGCCAACAAGTAGATCGGGATCAGGCCGGACAGGCTCGCCGCGGCCATCTGCCCGAACATCACCTCACGGCCGCCCTGCATCAGGGCGATGCCGACCGGAAGCGTCTGGGAGTCGATGCTCTGGGTCAGCAGCAGCGGGATCAGGAAGTCGTTGTACGCGAGGATGAAGACGATGATCGAGACGGCGACGATCCCCGGTGCGGTGAGCGGCAGGATGACGGACCAGAGTGCGCGGAGCGGGCCACAGCCGTCGATCTGAGCCGCCTCGTCGACCTCGAAGGGGATGGCGCGGAAGAAACCGTCGAGCAACCAGACGGCCACCGGCGTGAGCAACAGTCCCTCGACGATGCCGAGGCCCAGCACGGAGTCCATCAGTCCCGCAGAGCGCACCAGCACGAAGAGCGGGATGATCGCCACGACCGGCGGAGCGACGTAGGCCGAGACGATGAGCCCGAGAGCCTGCTTCCCTCCGACGCGGAGTCGAGCCATCGCGTAGTTCGCGGGGATCGAGACCAGGAGCGCCACCAGGACCGCCACGATCGCGGCGCCGAACGAGTTCCGGAGGTACGTCAGGATCGGCCAGTTCTCGAACGCGGCGACCCAGTTCTCGACCGCGAGGCGAGAGGGGAGGATTCGCGTCGACAGGATGTCGTCCGGGCTCTTGAAGGACATTCCGACCATGTAGAGCACGGGCAGCAGGGCCAGAGCGATCGAGACGACGATCACGACCCACTTGACGGCGGTGACCACGACGGACGGACGCCCCGGACGCGACGTGCTCGAGGTGCGGACCTTCGGGCGACGACGACGACGCGCGTCGGGGACGACGAGGGTTTGCGTCGCGCTCTCCTCGGTGCGGGCGGGGACGCGGAGCGTGAGGGACATGATCAGCTCTCCTTGTGCAGGCGCTGCCGCACGGCGTTGAGCGGCAGGATGACGATGGTGACGAGCACGAGGAAGGCGATGGTCTGAGCCGCGGCCGCTCCCACGTCGAACGTCTGCAGGCCGGTGCGGTAGATCTCGAAGCTGCTGACGGTGGTGTCGAAGCCCGGCCCGCCGCTGGTCATGATGAAGACGAGGTCGAACACCTTGAAGGAGACCACGAGCTTCAGCAGCAGCACCGTGATCAGGCTCGGAAGCACCAGGGGGAAGGTGATGCGCCAGAACGTCTGCCACACACCGGCGCCGTCGACCTGCGATGCCTCGTAGACCTCCGTCGGGAGCGTCTGCAGCGCCGCGAAGACCAGGAGGACGCAGAACGGCGTCCACTGCCACGCATCCACGAAGATGACGGAGATCATCGCGGCAGGGCTCGACCCGAGAAACAGGAACGGATCCGACCCGGGTGCGAACGACTGCCCGATGTTGTTCAGCAGGCCACCGGTGGGCGCGAGCATGAGCTTCCAGATGACGCCCGCCATGACGGGCGGTGTCATCAGCGGGAGCAGCAGGAGCACCCGGATGATTCGACCGCCCTTGACGGCCGCATCGAGCGAGAGTGCCACCGCGAGACCCGCGACGAGCGCGATGACCGCGGACGGGATGGCGAACAGGAGCGACCTGCCGAGGGACGGGATGGTGACCCCGTCCCCCAGCATCGCGGCGAAGTTGTCGAACCCGACCCATTCCGAGAACGGCCGCCCCAGCGACGACTCCGAGAAGGAGGCAGCGATGATGTACGCGAGCGGGTAGATCGCGATGATCACGATCGCGATGACGGCGGGCGCGAGCAGGGCGCGCCCCGTCCACGACCCGCGTCGGGCGACGCGACGGCTTGCGACGGGCTGCGACATGAGCGGTCCTTTCCGGGTTCGACGAGGGGTCAGTCGGCCAAGGACTGCCAGGAGTCCCAGGTCTGCTGCATCGCCTGTTCGGCGGTCAGGCCGCCCTGCAGCATGAGCGCCAGGTTGTCGCTCAACGACTGGATCATCTCCGGCGCCTGCGGCGAGGTCGGCCACGACTGCGCGTTGGGAAGCACCTGCGCCGCGACGGCCGACACTTCAGGGGCGAACTCGATGTACTTCGCGCTCTCCAGAGTGGAGGTGCGGGTCGGGTCGACGCCGGAGCCCGTCGTGGTGATGAGCTTCTCGTTGGTCTCCTTCGACGACGCGAAAGCCACGAACTGCTTGGCCAGGTCCTCGTCGGCGGCATTGGGGCTGATGCCCATCGCCCACCCCGCGTTCAGGGCTCCGGAGACCTTGCCCTCCGGCCCGACGGGAAGGGGCGCGACGCCCCAGCCGTCGACGATCTTCGACTGCTCGGGGTCCTGCGCGAAGACGCCCAGATCGGTCCAGAACTCGATCATGCCGACGGATCCGGAGAGGAACTGCGGGAGGGCCTGCTCGAAGCCGATCTCCAGCGGACTGGGCAACGCCGACGGCGCCGCATCGAGCATCGACTGTGCGGCCGCGACCGCGTACTCCGTGTCGAGCTGCGGCATCTGCGGGTCGATCGGATCGGGCGACATCGTGGCGAGACGGTTGAAGAACGTCGAGCCGATGTTGAAGGCGCTCTTGGAGCCGAGCAGCGCATTGCCGTACACGCCGTTCGCCTTCTCGGCATCCGTGATCTTCTTCGAGACCTCGACGTACTCGTCCCACGTGGTCGGGACCTCGACGCCGTTCCGTTCGAAGATCGCCTTGTTGTAGAACAGCACGTGCGTGTCACCGTCGATCGGCAGCCCGTAGGTCGCGCCCTCGTACTGCGTGTACGGCCCGAAGATCGCCTCGATGAAGTCGGAGGAATCGATGTCCTCGTCGGAATCGACCCAATCGGTGATGTCGGCGAGCGCACCGGCATCGGCGAGCGCGCCGACCGACGTGTACCAGTACTGGATGACGTCGTAGTTGTTCGTCCCGGACTGGGCGTCCAGGATCGCCTTGGTCTGGATCTGGTCGTAGGGCACGACCTCGACCTCGATCTCGACGCCGGTCTCGGCCTCGAAGTCGGCCTCGAGGATCTTGCCCGCGCCTTCCTGCGGGGCCGCGATCAGGACCTTGAGGGTCTTGTCGCCGCCGTCGCCGGAGGAGCCGCCGGAGTCGCCGGCGCATCCGGCGAGCACGAGACCCAGCGTGGATGCCAGAGCGATGACGGGCAGAGCGCGCCGAGTGAGGCGAGCGGATGATGAGGAGCGTCTTTGCACACTCATGGTGCTGTCCTTTCGATGTTCTTCGGGTGGGGGAGGAAAAGTCAGACGGTCGGTGGTGCGGCAGGGGTCCAGGGTCGATCGACCTTGTCGCCGTCGACCCACGGCGTCTTCACGAACACGGCGCGGAAGACCTCGTCGAACGGGTTCCGCACGAGGTGCTCCTCGTGCGGTGCGGCCCGCAGCACGTCTCCGGCTTCGACGACGCGACGGGTGCGGCGGTCGAGCCAGATCTCCGCACGTCCTTCGAGAACCACGAACGACTCGGTGTGGTGTTCGTGAAGATGGTTGGCGAACACGTCTCCCGGACGGAGCACGACCACGCCGAAGGCGGCGTCCTCGTCCTGTGCCAGGTAGCCGGGCCCCCAGTCGCCGAAACGCAGGTCGGCCTCCGCGGCCCGCAGCACCTCGGCGCTCATGCGGGCACCCGTGTCTCGGTCGCCTCGCGGAACAGCTCGTGGGCATCCGCGGGATCGACGTCGTCATGGACGACGGCACGGACGGCAAGCATCATGGCCTCGGGGTCGGCGCTCTGGAAGATGTTGCGTCCCATGTCGACGCCGGCGGCTCCCGCTCGCACCGCGTTCGAGGCCATCGTGAGCGCCTCGAGCTCGGGCAGCTTCTTGCCGCCGGCCATGATCACCGGGACCGGGCATCCGGCCACGACGTCCTCGAAGCCCTCCTCGCAGTAGTACGTCTTCACGAGCTGGGCGCCCAACTCGGCGATGATGCGGGTGGCGAGGCCGAGGTAGCGGGCGTCGCGCACCAGCTCCTTCCCGACCGCGGTCACACCGAGCACGGGCACACCGGCCACGTATCCGTCGTCGACGAGCGTGGTCAGGTTGCGGATGCTCCGGCTCTCGTGCTCGCCTCCGACGAAGACCTGCACGGCCACGGCGTCGGCATTGATGCGCACGGCATCCGCCATCGCCATCGCCGTGTACTCATCGGAGAGGTCCTTGAGGATCGACGGCCCGCCCGAGGCTCGCAGCACGAGCCCGGCCCGGGTCGCGGGCGGCACGGAGGTGCGCAGGGCGCCGCGGGTGCACATGACGGCGTCGGCGTGTTCGGCGAGCGGTGCGATGTTGAGGTCGATGCGCTCGAGGCCGGATGTCGGCCCCTGGAAGTACCCGTGATCGAACGCCAGCATGACCGTGCGTCCGGTCTGGGGGTCGAGGATGCGCGAGAGGCGGTTCTGCATGCCCCAGTCGAGGTTCGCCGCGCCGCGGATGTTCTGGGTGAACCGGGCGGCCGGCGTCTCGACGTGGAACTTCTTCGCTGCGGCGTTGCCTTCGAGGTCTGCCATGGTGTCTCCTTCTGGTGGTCGTCAGCCGACGTGGCCGGCGTGCGAGAGTCGGGTGGGAGGAAGGTCATGAGGGGCGCGGGCGGCCCCGGGAGGGGTGAAGAGCGGATGCAGGTCGGGCCCCGAGATCGAGAGCACATCCCGGTAGACGCGATGCCAGCGCTCGGTCACGGCGCGATACCGCTCGTGCTCCTGCGGGTCGACGTGCTCGACACGATCGGGGTCACCCATCGGGGGCAGGTCCGCACCCACTCCGCGCGCCGCCAGACGTGCCGCCCCGTAGGAGGTGGCCTCCGGCGCCGGGGTCACCCGGGTGTCGAGTCCGGTGACCCCCGCGATCACACGCGGCCAGAGCGCACCGGCGCTCGAACCACCGGTGAAGGTCACGGTTCCCTCGGCGAGGGCTCGACCGCCGGTGAGCGAGGCGAGGATGCCGAGGTGGGCGTTCGCGACGATGGCTGCCGATTCCTCGATCGCCCGGATGAACGCGCCCCGTGACGAGTGCGCGGCGTCGTTGATGTCGAAGCCCACGAAGGCGGGCGCCGCATGATGCCAGGCATCCGCCTGCATGACGTTCGCCATGGTCGCGACCACACCGTTCGAGCCCGCGGGCACCTCGGCGGCCCAGCCCTCCATCACCGCGAACGCCGACGTACCGGCCGCACGACCGAGATCTGCGGCATCGGGGCACATCGCATCGCGGAACCACCGCATGGCGAGCCCGGAGAGGAAGCCGATGCCCTCGACCATCCAGCTGCCGCGCTCGACATGGCAGAGCGTGCGCAGTCGACGCTCCGGATCGATGAGCGGTTCGGAGACGACGGCGGTCGTCTGCCAGAAGGTTCCAGCGACGATGGTCGGCACCCCCTCCCTGGCGGCGATGCCGTGCAGGGCGAGCTGGGTGTCAGCGCCTCCCGCGACGACCGGGGTCCCGACGGCGAGTCCGGTCGCGGCAGCGGCGGCGGGCGTGACCGCACCGACGACGTCTCCGCACTCGACGACGGGAGGGAGGATGTGACAGTTCACGCCGACCAGGCCTGCCAACTCGTCGGACCAGTTCCGCGCGCGGAGATCGAACAGCGCCGAGCTCGAGCCGCTGGTCGGCTCCGTCACGAACTCTCCCGTCAGGCGCGTCGTGACCCAGTCGCTCAGCATGCCGAGATGCTGGGCCTGCGCGAACAGGTCGGGCTGGTGCCGGGCGATCCAGCGCAACCGGGCGGGCGCAGTGATCGACACCCAGTCGCCTGCGGTGCGATACACCTCGTCGGCGACGCCTTCGGCGACCAGTTCATCGGCCTCGATCCGTGCCCGACCGTCGGTGTTCGGGCAGGCCCAGAGCTCGCGTCCCTCGGCGTCGTAGAGCACGAACCCCTCCCGCATGCTCGACGCAGCGACGGCGGCGACGCGTCGATCGCCGAGCCGCGCGACCACCTCGGTGACGGCGTCCGCGATGGCGTTCCATCCGCCTTCCGTGTCGAAGACGGTGCCGCCGGGGTGGCCGGGCACGGCCGTGTGCGTCCATTCACGAGCGGCGCGCGCGACGAGGCGCCCTTCGATGTCGAAGGCGAGCGCCCGCGCCGAACCCGTGCCCGCATCGATCGCGAGGAAGACATCGGTCATCGTTCCCATCGGAGGCTCCCGTCCGTCAGGAAGCTCTCGACCTCGGCGGCGAGCATGTCGGCGCCGCGGGCGAGGGTCTCGTTCGTGGCCCCGGCGAGGTGCGGGGTGAGGATGAGAGAGGGCTCGGCGACGAGCTCGCGCCAGGGCCCGTCCGGCTCGTTGACGTCGAGCGCGGCACCGGAGAGTCGGCCGCTGCGCAAGGCGTCGAGGAGAGCCCCCTCATCGACGAGGGACTCCCGGGCCGTGTTGATGAGGAACGATCCTTCGGGCATCCGGGCGAGCTGCGCGGCACCGATCATGTGGCGGTTCTCGGCCGTGGCCCGGGCGTGCACACTGACGACGTCGCTGGAAGCGAGCAGCGCGTCGAGATCGGAGACGATCGTGGCATCCGTCACCGAATCCGGATCGACGAAGGGATCGTAGGCGGTGATGGTCGCCCCGAGGGCCCGGGCGCGGGCGGCGACGAGCCGCGCGACGTTCCCGTAGCCGATCAGTCCCAGCCGGAGGCCCTTGACCTCGCGGCCGAACCACCGCGCACCCTCGAAGGTCGACTCGGCGAGCGGGCGTCCATCGGCCACCCGCTCGTCGACGTCACGCAATGACGCCGGCACGTTGCGCACCAGGGAGATCAGGAAGCCGATGGTGAGGTCGGCCACGGCATCCGCGTTCTTCCCCGGCGTCGTGGTGACCCGCACCCCTCGCTCACGCGCGGCATCGACATCGACGTTGACGGGTCCTCCGCGAGCGCAGCCGATCAGACGCAGGTCAGGGAGTGCAGCGAGCACCTCAGCGGTGACCGGTGCCGCATGGAAGGCGATGATGTCGTAGCCGCGTCCGAGGCGTGCGACCTCCGCCGGGTCGCCCTCGTACTCCCGGATCGAAGACGTGTCCCACGTCGGCGTCGTGATCGCCATCGTCGCCTCGTCGACGTCGATGCCCCGCTGCGCGAACGCGCGGGTGAAGATCTCGGCGGTCATGTAGCTGTCGCCGATGACGAGGATGCGGTGTTCACTCATGTGCAGGGCTCCCGGGGGAATTCGATGGGTGTGCGGGGTCAGCGCAGGACGGTCGGATAGCGGCCGGATGCGGTCTCGGTGGAGATGCCTGCGGCGTCGAACCCGGTGTCGACGCTGACGCGCAGGCGGTCGGTCCGCACCGAAGCGCGGGAGAAGTCGATGGGCTGTCCGGCCTGGTCGTAGGCGACGGCTTCGACCACGACGATCGGATGCCCGGGCTCGACCTCGAGCAGACTCGCCAACGCTCGGTCCGCGGCGACGGCTTCGATCGTGCGGTGCATGCGAGCGATGCGGACCCCTGCCACGTTCCGGATCGCGGCGTAGAGGCTCGCGCGCGGGTCGCGGAGATCGGGCAGCACTCCGGCGAAGCGCGACGGCAGGTAGTTGATCACGTGCACGGCGGTCCGGGCGCCCACGGCGCGCACGCGTTCGAGCACGAATCCCATACCGTCGGGCGAGTCACGGCCGACGACCGCCGCTGCCCAGGACGGGAGGGGTTCGATGCCGGCGCGGAGGATCTCGGAGCTCAGCGCGCTGCGTCCGTCCTCGCTGTACTCGCCGAGGAGGCTCGGCGCCGAGGGCAGGGTCCACGCCGACGGACCTTGCGCCCGCTCGACGAATGCACCCTTGCCCTGCTGACGGGAGATGATGCCTGCGCTCTCGAGCCGGGACAGGGCATCGCGAACGGACGTGCGAGATGCGGAGAAGTGGTCGCGCAACGCGCTCTCGCTCGGCAGCCGGTCACCCGGCGCCCAGGTCCCCTGCGCGATCTCGCCCTCGATGGCGCGCATGATCTGGAACCAGATCGGGGCGGTCGACGTACGGTCGAGCAGCGGCATGGTGAGCGTGGACATTCCGGCCTCTTCGATGAGCGGGTACGGGGACTTCGTCGTTCCCCGAGTCGGACATCTCGTATCCGACATGTATCGATCATGGTGCAGGACATGTATCCCATGAAGAGACAAGTCAAGAGAATGATCCACGCGCTTCATCGCTACGAAGATATGCGCTCTGATCAGGGATTCACGCCGACTCCTGCCGCGCTCCCACGCCGGATGCGGCGCACGCTATCGCCCATCCTCGGCCGACCGTCGATACAAGTCACCCCTCTTCGCACGGTCCGACCGCGCGTGCGGGATCAAAAACGCACCCCCGGAGGATTCCGGAGGTGCGTTTTTGATCCCGCGCGAGGAAGTGTCAGCGCTTGCCGGCGATCTGGCGGCCGACGAGATCGCGCATGATCTCGTTCGTGCCGCCGTAGATGCGGTGCACCCGAGCATCGGTGAAGGCGCGGGCGATCGGGTACTCCATGATGTAGCCGTACCCGCCGTGCAGCTGCACGCCCGTGTCGAGCACCTCCCACTCGCGCTCGGTCGCCCAGAACTTGACCTTGGCGGCGTCCTCGGCGGTGAGCCTGCCGTCCTTGTAGGCGAGCAGCGCGCGGTCGATGTACGCCCACATCGCATCGGTGGTCGCCGACATGTCGGCAAGGCGGAAGCGGGTGTTCTGGAAGTCGGCGATGCGCTCGCCGAACGCCTCGCGGTCCTTCGTGTAGGCGACGGTCCAGTCGAGGGCGGCCTGCGCGGCGGCGGCGGCCGCGACACCGATCGAGAGACGCTCGAGCGGGAGGTTGAGCATCAGCTGGATGAAGCCCTGACCCTCCTTGCCGCTGATGAGGTTCTCTTCGGGGATGAAGACGTCGGTGAAGCTGAGCTCGGCCGTGTCCCAGCCGTGGAAACCCATCTTGCTGAGCTTCTTCCCCTGGTCGAAGCCCTCCATGCCCTTCTCCACGAGCAGCAGACTGAACGCGTCGGGACGGTTGCCCTCGCCGGTCTTCACGAAGGTCACGACGACGTCGGCCGTGGTGCCCGAGGAGATGAACGTCTTCGCGCCGTTGAGGATGTAGCCACCGTCGACCTTCTTGGCGTTGGTCTTGATGCCGCGCAGATCCGAACCCGCGCCGGGATCGGTCATGGCGAGCGCACCGAGCACTTCACCCGTGGCCATGCGCGGCAGCCACTTCTCCTTCTGCTCCTGGGTCCCCATGTGCACGAGGTAGGGCACGGCCAGGTCGTCCTGGATGCCGAAGGCCCCTGCCAGGGAACCCGCACCGGCGGCGATGACCTCTTCCATGACGATCGTGCGGAAACGGTAGTCCTGCAGCATCCCGGCGCCGCCGAATTCCTCGGGGACCGACAATCCGATCAGACCCGCCTCGCCGGCAGCCAGCATCGTGGCCCGGTCGATCTCCCCCGCGGCATCCCACCGCTCGATCGCTTCGCCCGTCACGTGGCGCTTGACGAAGTCCTTGACCAGGTCTCGGAATGCCTCGTGATCCTCGTCGTAGATGTCGCGTTCCATGCCGTCCTCCTGAACGTCTCATGCATCGTTGCTCCGGAGATTCTACGTCCCCGCAGGCGGGTGAGACAGCACGTTGTGAGAATGCATCCCATATATCGTGACACTGGGTATCGCTGTTGTCGGATGCCGCAACGACCGCGGATCGCGTCGATTCAGTGCCCGTAATCGGGGGCCGCCGGGAGCCCGAAGAACTCCTCCAGCGTGTGATATCCGCCGTCGTGATACGCCGCCGCGAGGTCGACGCCGACGTAGCGGAGATGCCAGGGCTCCGGCGCATAGCCAGTCACCGGCGTGCCGACCTGTTCGTATCGGACGATGAACCCATACTCCCAGGCGTGCGCGGCGACCCAGTCGCTCTGCGCCGTCCCGCCGAACCCGTCCAGGCCCCCGCAGCCGGAACCGCAGGCCACCACGTCGATGGCCAGACCCGTCTGATGCTCGCTGTGCCCCGGGCGGGCCGACCCCGCATCCGCGCCCTGCTGACCCTGCGCACGCACGTGCGAGTCGTACGTCGACACCTGCAGTCCGTACGAGCGGTAGCCGTTGTTCGCGCCGATGCGGCCGACCCCAGCCTCGACCGCCGCATCCGCCATCGCGCCGACGGCAGCGGCCACCTCGGTGCGCACCCGACCGGACGGCGTCGTCATCTGCAGCGGCACGGAGGCGAGATCCGAGGGCTCGTACTCGGGTGGGTCCAGCGGAAGCGACTTGTTCACCACGACCCAGAGACGTGCCGGGTCGGTGAGCGAGACGCAGGGAGCGTTGCCCGCGACGACCGCATCGCGAAAAGCCCGTCCACCCCCGAAGCCCGCGATCGTGGCCACATCGTCACCGTCGGCGACCGCCTGTTGCACGGTCGGGTCCGCACACGGGTCCGCGGCCGTCGTCGCCCCCACCTGCACGGTCGGCACCTGCAGCACCGCGACCGGCTCCGGCATGGGGACAGCGTCCGATGACGCCGACGGCAGGGACCCGATGGACAGCAGCACGCCGATCGCGGTCACCGCCACCCCGATCGGCAGTGCAGGACCCCGGATCGGGGACCGCGGCGCCGCATGCTGAGCGTGCGGCAGAACAGGCATTGCCCCATTATCTCATTCGAAGATAAGTCGCAGAGTCCCTTGCATTGCATTCGTTCTTCTGTTCGAATAGGGGAATGCGGTGGCAGGGACAGAGACTCGGAGAGGTGGATGCCTCAGCGCTGCCGGGGATGGAAGATCGCAGCAACGTGCTGCGCACGGTGACGACTCCCGAGTTCGCGGGCATGACGTTTCACGAGGTTCTGTCGAAGTCGGCCCTGAACCACGTGCCCGGTGCCTCCCGGATGCCCTTCGCCTGGACGATCAACCCCTACCGCGGATGCAGTCATGCCTGCGTCTACTGCTTCGCCCGCGGCACGCACGAGTATCTCGACCTGGACGGCGGCTCCGACTTCGACTCGCAGATCGTCGTCAAGGTCAACGTGGTGGAGGTGCTCGAGAAGGAGTTGCGAAGGGGGAGCTGGGAGCACGAGACCGTCGCCCTGGGCACCAACACCGATCCGTATCAGCGCGCCGAAGGGCGATACAAGCTCATGCCGGGCATCATCGAGACGCTCGCCGCCTCAGGTACGCCGATGTCTATCCTCACCAAAGGCACGTTGATCCGCCGCGACATCCCCCTGCTCGTGAAGGCCGCTGAGCGGGTGCCCGTCGACGTGCAGATGTCCATCGCGATGTACGACGATGAGTTGCAGAAGGCGATCGAACCCGGCACCCCGACCACGCAGGCCCGTCTCGACACGGTGCGTGCGCTGACGGATGCCGGTTTCCGCGTCACCGTCTTCCTGATGCCGATCATGCCGCATATGACCGACTCACTCGAGGCGATCGACAACGCGCTCCTGCGCATCAAGGAGGCAGGGGCTCGCAGGGTCGTCTACGGTGCCCTGCACCTGCGACCGGGCGTGAAGCCGTGGTTCTTCCAGTGGCTCGACACTCACCGGCCCGACCTGGTCTCCTCGTATCGCGGCCTCTATCCGGGGGCCTCCGTCGAGGCTCCGAAGCCGTACCGGCAGTGGCTCGCCAAGCGCGCGCGTCCACTCATCCGGATGCACGGGCTCGATGGCCGTCATGAAGACGACTATCCCCGGCGCGACCGCCCGACGTTCACACCGTCACCGGCCAGGACAGCCGCACCCGCGCCGCAGCCGATGCTCTTCTGAGGGAGGCACCCGCGCTACGGTGGACGCATGTTCCGTGGATTCGTGGCCCTGTTGTTCCTCGGCGGTCTGGCAGCCGCTGTCGTCGGAACTCTCCTCCCGCTCGGCGGAGGCACCACTCTGTCGCTGCTGGGAGCCGCGGCGTTCGGGGCATCGTTGGTACTCATCGGCATGGTGCTGCTCCGCGACCGCGACGAGCAGCGGGCCGGGCTTCCCGAGAAGGTCGACGCCTCGCGCTGATCGCCTTCGCCGGGGGTCGCGGTCGGGCGCCCGCTCCCACCCGCGTAGGCTCGGTGATCATGGCGATCGGTTCCACAGTCCACACATTCGAGGTGCAGCTCGCTGACACCGATCGCGGCGTCTACGAGGACTACTCCCTGCGCGTGGCGCGGCATCCGTCCGAGACCGATGCCTACATGCTCACCCGCGTGCTCGCCTACGGGCTCGAGTTCGCGGAGGGCATCGCGTTCGGCGGCAGCATCTCATCGACCGAGGAGCCCGCCGTTCTCGTGCGCGACCTCACCGGCCTCATCACCACCTGGGTCGAGATCGGTGCGCCCGACGCCGAACGACTTCACTACGGCAGCAGACTCGCCGAGCGCACCGTCGTGTACACCCACCGTGACCCCGCCAAAGTGATGGCACCGTGGGCGGACAAGCGCATCCACCGCCGAGAAGACCTCCGCGTCCACAGCTTCGACCCCGGCTTCATCGACACCGCGGCCACCCTGATCGAGCGCCGGAACACGATGACCCTGACCGTGACCGAGGGCGTCCTCTACCTCGACCTCAACAGCACGAACCTCACCTCGACCGTGCACGTGCACGAGCTGGCCTGACTTCGCCGTAGCTCTCGCCGCTCGGCCGTTCACAACTCAGGAAGAATGACGCCGAAGGGCCCCGGAAACCGTGTTCCCGGGGCCTTTCGGCAGATTCTCGCGGAGTTGTGAACGGCCGCAGCTCGCGACCACCCCGACTCAGGCAGTCAGGTCGGCCGCGGTCGGCACGCGGCCGGCGATCTCCTCGATGATGTCGTCGTCGAGGCGCGCGTTCTCGAACGGCGCGTCGATCTCGGCACGGTCGAGCAGCTCGGTCATGCGACGCTGGCGCTGACGCGTGATCAGCGTCACGACGCGGCCCGAACGACCCGCTCGCCCGGTACGGCCCGAACGGTGCAGGTACGTCTTGTACTCGTCCGGGGCATCGGCCTGCACGACCAGGTCGATGTCGTCGACGTGGATGCCGCGGGCGGCGACGTCCGTCGCGACGAGCACGTTCACGCGGCCCGAGGTCAGACGCTCCAGGTTGCGCGTGCGCTTCGCCTGGTTCAGGTCACCGTGCAGCGAGACCGCGGGGATGCCGGCGTCGTCGAACTGCTCGGCCAGCATGTCGGCGTAGGCACGGGTGCGAGCGAAGACGAGGGTCTTGCCCTCGCGGTCGACGAGCGACGTGAGGATGTCGGCCTTGTCACGGTGCTCGATCACGAGCACCCGGTGCTCGATCGTGCTGGAGTCCTGGTCCTCCCCGGCGACCTCGTACACGGCGGGATCCACGAGGAACTCGTCGACGAGCGCCGCGACCTCACGGTCGAGCGTGGCCGAGAACAGGAGCTTCTGGCTGCCGTCCGCGGTGTGACGCAGGATGCGCTGCACGGGCTCGACGAATCCGAGCTCGCACATGTGGTCGGCCTCGTCGAGCACCGCGATGCGGCAGTCCGAGAGGTCGAGCTTGCCCTGGTTGATGAGGTCTTCGATACGACCGGGCGTGCCGATGACGATGTCGACGCCCTTCTTGAGCGCGCCCACCTGGCGGCCCTGCGGCACACCACCGTAGATCTGCGTGGTGAACAGGCCGACGCTGCGGGCGATGGGCTGGATCGTGCGGTCGATCTGCAGCGCGAGCTCACGCGTCGGCGCGAGGATGATCGCGCGCGGCGACCGTCCGAACTCACGGCGCTTGCCGGCCTGCGACTGCAGCACGCGCTCGACGAGCGGAGCGCCGAAGGCGATGG
>WPCJ01199586.1_pt1 | contig 38316 bp, 34 predicted proteins | sample 5399831 | NCBI WGS metagenome assembly WPCJ01 (sample SAMN12869470, study PRJNA574797) | sludge metagenome | isolation source: wastewater treatment of pH10 | place: China:Beijing | collected 2019-05-20 | reverse complement strand
GCCGAAGCGGGCAGCGCGGCTGCGTAGGTCACGCGGTCGCGGAAGGATAGATCGCAACCGAGAAGCAGCGCCGTGCGGCGCGGACGCTCGTCAAACGCGCCCTGCGGCCCCTCGACCGTACGGGCGACGCAGAGGAAAGCTGTACCGTCCGGCATCTCGACCGCCTCGGCAAGCACACGTCCGGGCTGCGCGAAAGCGTCGTGGACGGCGAGTTTCGGGCACGCCCCGCCAAAGGCCGCATGCGGAAAACCCGACGCGCCGAGCCGGCGCAGACGGTTGCCCGCGCTGTCGATCTCCATAAGGAAAAAGGGCACGCCGGCCGCGCCCGTGCGCTGGAGCGTAACCAGCCGCATCGCCGCTTGCTCGAAGGACACGCCGAAGCGCGCGGCGAGGACGGCGACATCGCAGCGCACACGGCCGGCGGCCTGATGGAACGCCGCATAGGGCAGCATCAGCGCCAGCGCGGCGTAGCGGGCAAGCTCGAAGCGGGCGAGACGCCGTGCCTCGTCGGAAGCGAGCTTCAGCGAGGCTACCTCGGCCGCCAGAGCGTCGCGGGTGCGGATGAGGCACGCTTCCATCGCGATCTCCCGCAACTGGTCGGCGCGCGACAGGCGCTCGGACAGAAACAGGCGCTGCGAATGGCGGTCGTAGCGGCGACGCCAGTTGGGCATGGTGTCGGCCGGCAGCAGGCGGACGGAAATGCCGTGTTCCCGGCGCAGCCATGTTTTGAGAGCCGCAAAGAGATCGTCGCCCGCGGTCGATTGGGGAGCAAGCTCGGCGGCGAAGGCCTCGGCCGCCTCTTCGAGCGCGGGGAAATGCCAGGGGCGATGCTCGAAAACATCGCGCACCTCGTCCACCGGCAGGCGCGCGCCGGAAAGCGCGGTGCCGCGCCCTTCGCCGGCCAGCAGCGCGTTGAGGTCTGACAGGCGCTCGGCCTGCTCGCGATAGGCGCGGAAAAGCTTCTGCATCGCGGCCGCCGCATTGGGCGCGGCCTCGGCAAGCTCGATGAGTTCCTGATCGCCCGGAAGCTCGCCGACCAGCAGCGGATCGGAAAACACCTCCTTCAGCGCCGCGACCGAACTGCGCGTCTCGCCCTGCAACTCGTGCGGGTCGATGCGGTAGACCGAGGCGAGCTTGAGGATGAGCTGGACGGTGATCGGCCGCTGGTTGCGCTCGATGAGGTTGAGATAGGAGGGCGATATTCCGAGTCCCTCGGCCATCGCCGTCTGCGTCAGCCCCCGCTCCATGCGCAGGCGGCGAATGCGCGGGCCGGCGAAGATTTTTTGTTCAGCCATGGGTGATAAGCGTCACTCTGTCCTGATTTACAAATTTTACAAATTTACAATCTTGGCCTGTCAAGTTCAGCACTGATTTTCCTTTATTTTCATTGCTTTCGCAAGAGTTTTCTCGCTTTCACATCATTATTTTGTAAATGAAGTCACATCGAAATGGGTGCAAGATTTTCACCTCCGACATTTCCAAGTGCAAGCAGGAAGCTCGATATGACTGATTTTTACAACCTCGTTCCATCGTCTCCGAAGGGCCGTTTCGACGGTATCGAGCGGCCTTATTCCGTGGCCGATGTGGAGCGGCTGCGCGGGTCAGTGCAGATCCGTCATACGCTGGCCGAAAACGGCGCGAACCGGCTGTGGCAACTCATCAACTCCGAGGATTTCGTCAACGCGCTGGGCGCCGTCACCGGCAACCAGGCCATGCAGCAGGTCCGCGCCGGGCTGAAGGCGATCTACCTCTCGGGCTGGCAGGTCGCGGCCGACGCCAACACGGCGGGCGCGATGTATCCCGACCAGTCGCTCTACCCCGCCAACGCCGCGCCCGAACTGGTGCGCCGCATCAACCGCACGCTCCAGCGCGCCGACCAGATCGAGGTTTCCGAGGGCAAGGGCCTGTCGGTGGACACGTGGTTCGCGCCGATCGTGGCGGACGCGGAAGCCGGCTTCGGCGGGCCGCTCAACGCCTTCGAGATCATGAAGGCCTTCATCGAGGCGGGCGCGGCAGGCGTTCATTTCGAGGACCAGCTGGCGTCGGAGAAGAAGTGCGGCCATCTCGGCGGCAAGGTGCTGATCCCGACCGCCGCCCACATCCGCAACCTGACGGCGGCACGCCTCGCCGCCGACGTGATGGGTACGCCGACGCTGATCGTGGCGCGCACCGACGCGGAAGCGGCAAAGCTGCTGACCTCCGACATAGACGAGAACGACAAGCCGTTCGTCGACTATGACGCGGGCCGCACGGCGGAAGGTTTCTATCAGGTGCGCAACGGGATCGAGCCCTGCATTGCCCGCGCCATCGCCTATGCGCCCTTCTGCGACCTGATCTGGATGGAGACCGGCAAGCCCGACCTCGCACAGGCGAAGAAGTTCGCCGAGGCCGTGCACAAGGCACATCCGGGCAAGAAGCTCGCCTACAACTGCTCGCCCTCCTTCAACTGGAAGAAGAACCTGGACGACGCGACCATCGCCAAGTTCCAGCGCGAGCTCGGCGCGATGGGCTACAAGTTCCAGTTCATCACGCTGGCCGGCTTCCACCAGCTTAACTTCGGCATGTTCGAGCTGGCGCGCGGCTACAGGGATCGCCAGATGGCCGCCTATTCGGAGTTGCAACAGGCGGAATTCGACGCGGAAGCCAATGGCTACACCGCCACCAAGCACCAGCGCGAGGTCGGCACGGGCTATTTCGACGCCGTGTCGCTGGCGATCACAAGCGGCAAGTCATCCACCACCGCCATGCATGAATCCACCGAAACCGAACAGTTCCGCCCGGCTGCGGAAAAACAGTTCCGTCCTGCGGCGGAATAAGGGAGAAGACCAATGAACGTCAGGCCACAAGTGAAGCAGCGCGCCGAGGAACAGGCCTCGGCCATGAGCACGGACCAGCAGGCGGCGATCCGCATCCTCGCCAACGACCTGCACAGGCTGAACCAGGCCGTGATGCAGGCAGTCGACGCCGGCGTGTCGGTGGAGCTGGTGCGCTCGGCCCGCCACCATGGCGGCGACGGTAACTGGGGCGATCTGCTCACCCCAGTGGTCGTGACGCAGAGGGGCTGAATACCCGCAGCGCGGAGCCCGGCGACAGCCGGATCCGCCGAACCACCCGATCCTTGCGCCGGGCGTCGAGCGATACGACGCCCGGCGGAGCATCCTTCGCTCCTCATGCGGCGCCGCCAAACCGCCAGCCGTCAGCAGGACCGCCAAAGCCCCGGATCGATGGCGCAACCGAATTCGCGACATGCTGGAATGACGAAGCAATGCTGGCGTTCCGGTTGCGGGCGCAATACAGTCACGCGAGCAGCAGCAGGGTTCGCATCATGGTGTCACCGCGCTTTGAACCGGGATTCGACGACAGGTTCATCCAGCAAAGGGACGCCGAGCACGGGCTGGCCCCCGATCTGTCGAAGGTGCTGGTGGTCGGCAATTCGCAGATCAACCGCATCGTCGTCACGAAAATCGTCGAGCGCTGCGGCCTCAAGCCGGTCAGCGAGACGGCGGCCAGCGCAGTGCGCGTGCTGCCGCTGCTGTTTCCGGGCCTCGTCATCATCGACAGCGGGGCCGACAACCGCGATTGCGACGGGGTCGTCGCCGGCATCCTTGCTCTGCGCCGCCTCTCGCAGAAACGGCTGCCATCCGTTATCCATCTGACCAACCGCCTTGCGGGCGGTCCCATGGGCGGCCAGACGGTGTCTATAGACGGCGTGACGGATATCGTGGTGACAAAACCCTTCACCACCGAACAGCTTCAACCAGCCGTGGAAAGCCTTATCGACAGGATGAAGGGCTGAGGCCTCGAAGCAAACGCCGTCCCGCCCCCCCCCCCTTTCTTTCCTGAGGGAGGCGCGGCTATAGTCGAAAATCTTCAACATCCAAAACGGTGATCGATGCCGCCCGCGAAAAAAGAAGCCCGTCCGTCGAGCCGCGGAGGGCGTGCGCGCACGCCTGCCTTCGTCAAGAACCATCGTGGCGTGAAGAACTGGAAGGAAGCCGGCGCCTGGCTGGACTGGCGCGGCATAGAGGACATAGAGTGCATCACCCCGGACCAGGCCGGCATCGCGCGCGGCAAGATGATGCCGTCGAAGAAGTTCACCTCCAACACGTCGCTGGCGCTGCCCTCCGCCGTCTTCATGACGACGATCTCGGGCGGCTATCCGGAGGATGGCAACGGCTTCTCCTATCCGGAGGATGACGGCGACCTGAAGCTGATGCCCGATCTCGGCACGCTGTCGGAGGTGCCGTGGGAGAGCGACCCGACGGCGCAGGTGATCTGCGACCTCGTCCATCAGGACGGACGCTCGGTGGAGTTCACGCCGCGCAACGTGCTGCGGCGCGTGCTCGCGGCCTATGAGAAGCGGGGGCTGAAGCCCGTCGTCGCGCCGGAGATCGAGTTCTACCTCGTGCGCAAGAACCCCGACCCGGACTATCCGCTGACGCCGCCCGTGGGGCGCTCCGGCAGGCCGATCGGCGGCGGCGCGGGATATTCGATCGCCGGCGTCAACGAGTTCGACGAGCTGATCGACGACATATACCATTTCTCCGAGGCGCAGGGGCTCGAGATCGACACGCTGATCCATGAGGAGGGTGCCGGCCAGCTCGAGATCAACCTGCGCCACGGCGATCCGGTCGAACTCGCCGACCAGGTCTTCATGTTCAAGCGCACGATCCGCGAGGCGGCGCTCAAGCATGAAACCTACGCCACCTTCATGGCCAAGCCGATGCAGGGCCAGCCGGGCTCAGCCATGCACATCCACCAGTCGGTGATCGACACGAAGACGGGGCGCAACCTGTTCACCAATGCGGACGGCAGCGAATCCGACGCCTTCCTGCATTTCATCGGCGGCATGCAGAAGCATGTGCCGAACGCGCTGGTGATGTTCGCCCCCTATGTGAACTCCTATCGCCGCCTGACGCAGGCGGCCTCCGCGCCCGTCAACAACAAATGGGGCTACGACAACCGCACGACCGCCTTCCGCGTGCCACGCTCCGACCCGGCGGCGCGGCGTGTGGAGAACCGCATCCCTTCCTCCGACGCAAATCCCTATCTGGCGCTAGCAGCTTCGCTCGCCTGCGGGCTGATCGGCCTGAACCGCAAGCTAAAGCCCGACGCGCCGATCCTGACCACCGCCAACGAGGACGAGATCGACCTGCCGCGCGGCCTGCTCGAGGCGGTCGACCTGTTCGAGCAGGATCAGGAGCTGCGCGACATGCTGGGAGAGCCCTTCATCACGACCTACGCGGCAATCAAGCGCGCGGAATTCGAGACCTTCATGGAAGTGATCTCGCCCTGGGAGCGGGAGTATCTTTTATTGAACGTCTGAGGTTCGAGGCATTGAGGCAGTTGGGGGAGCCCTTGTCGGCAAGGATCGATTCCTGCAGGGATCTGGTTGTATGGCAGCAGGCGATGGAGCTGGTTGTCACCGCTTGTGAGGCGACCCTGAGCTGGCCGAAGGAAGAGGTCTACGGCCTCACCAGCAAGGTCAGGCGCGCCGCTCCATCGGTGCCGGCCAATATCGCGGAAAGATTCGGCCGCGAGAGCGTCAGCAAGCTTCTGCGGCTGCTTACAAGAAAGCTCTCGACCGGCTAGCCTACTGCCCTACTGCCCTACTGCCCTGTTTCCCCTAACGGTCCATCATGCCCTACCAGTCTCCCATCTCCCCCGGCTACTCGTGGTACGAGGACACGGCCGGCCCGCGACCGGACTATCCGGCGCTCGACGGCGACCTGAGCGTCGATGTCGTCATCGTCGGCGGGGGGTTCACGGGGCTTTCGGCGGCGGTGCATCTCGCGAAGGCAGGGACGACCGTCGCGCTGATCGAGGCGCATCGCATCGGCGACGGCGCATCCGGGCGCAATGGCGGGCAGCTCGGCACGGGCCAGCGCGCCGAGGCCGAGGAACTGGAAAAGGAATACGGCCACGCGCGCGCCAAGGCGCTGTTCAACGTCGCCGAGGAGGCGAAGGCGCATCTGCTGGAGTTCGCGGCCGCCAACGCCATCGACATCGACTACCGGCCCGGCCATCTGAATGTGTGCCACCGCAAGCGCGACCTGCCCGGCTATGCGCGATATGTGGATGTGATGGCGCAGCGCTTCGACTATCCGCACCTGACCTACATGGACGCGGCCGAGACTGCCGAGCGCATGGGCTCGGACCATTATTTCGGCGGCGTGCGCGACGCGGGCACCGGCCATATCCATCCGCTGAAGCTGGTCATCGGCACGGCGCGCGTGGCGGCGCAAGCCGGCGCGAGGCTGTTCGAGAACACCAGGGTCACGAACATCGCCAGCAATGGCGGCAAGGTGACCGTGACGACCGCGCGCGGAACCATCACGGCGCAGAAATGCCTGATCGCGGTCAATGCCTATGGCGAGGACCTGGAACCGGAAAGCGCGGCGCACATCATGCCGATCGGCTCCTTCATCGGCGCGACGGTGCCGCTGGGCGACGACAGCCCGGTCCTGCCGGGCGGGGAATCCGCCTCGGACTCGCGCTTCGTCGTGCGCTATTTCCGCCGCGCCCCGACCGGCGAGCTGCTGTTCGGCGGGCGCGAGATCTATGCGCCGGGCGATCCGAAGGACATACAGACACATATCCGCCGGCAGATCGTCGAGATCTATCCGGGACTGAAGGATGTCGAGATCACCCATGCCTGGGGCGGCTATGTCGGCATCACCATGCCCCGCAAGCCCTATGTGCGCGAGGTGATGCCCAACGTCATCTCGGCCGGCGGCTATTCGGGGCATGGCGTGATGCTGGCCAACTTCATGGGCAAGCTCTATGCCGAGACGGTGGCGGGCAACCGCGACCGGCTGAAGCTGTTCGAGGATCTGAAGATACCGCCCTTCCCCGGCGGCCGGCGCCTGCGCGCGCCGCTGCTGTTCCTGGCGCTCAACTGGTATGCGCTGCGCGACCGGTTCTGACGGCCGTCTCACAAGCGTGTGAGATTGCGCGGGCGGCCGCTGTTTCGGTGCAGGAAGTAACTATCTAGAAGCCGATGAACAGACGATTCGTCCTTTCCCTGCCGCTGCCGCTGCTGCTCGCCTCGACCCGGCTTTCACCGGCGCAGACCCCGCAGGAACTGACCCTTGTGCTCGACCGTGCGAACCGGCTGGGGCCGCTGCGCACCGTGGTCGTGTCGCTCGACGGCAGGGAGATCGCGGCGCGCGGCTATCACGGCGGATCGCCGGACGCGGCCGCCAACATCAAGTCTGCATCGAAGACGGTCATCTCGGCGCTGGTGGGGATCGCCATCGGCAAGGGCGTGCTGGAGGGCGTCGACCAGAAGATCGCGCCGATCCTGTCGCGCGACCTGCCCGACGATCCCGACCCGCGCCTCGGCGAGGTGACCATCGGCAACCTGCTTTCCATGCAGGCCGGGCTGGGCCGCACATCGGGACCGGATTACGGGCGCTGGGTGTCGAGCCGCAACTGGGTGCGGGCGGCGCTCGCCGAACCCTTCGACGGCGAGCCGGGCGGCGAGATGCTCTATTCGACGGGCTCGACGCATCTGCTGTCGGCGATCCTGACGCGGGCCGGCGGAAAGTCGACGCGCGAGCTGGCGCGCGAGTGGCTGGGGGCGGTCGAGGGCTTTGCCATCGGCGCGTGGGACCGAGATCCGCAGGGCATCTATGTCGGCGGCAACCAGATGGCGATGTCGGCGCGCTCGCTCATGGCCTTCGGCGAACTCTACCGCAATGGCGGCCGCAACCGCGCGGGCGAGCAGGTTCTGCCCGAGGCATGGGTGGCCCAATCGTGGCGCGTGCGCACGCACTCCGTCTACAGCGGCGATGGCTACGGCTATGGCTGGTTCGCGCGCGAGATCGGCGGGCAGGACGTGCGCTACGCCTGGGGCTTCGGCGGCCAGATGCTCTACATCGTGCCGGCGCTCGGACTGACGGTGGCGATGACCTCGATCGCCGACGATCCGTCCGCCGCAAGCGGGCACCGTGACGATCTGCATGCCCTGCTGGCGGAAATCATCGCGGCGGCGGCGGATTGAGGCGGCTGCCTCAATTGCCCCTCATCCCCTGCCGGACCTTCTCCCCGTGGAATGACGGGGAGAAGGCGGCTGGCCGCAACATTGACGCCTCCCTCTCCCCGTTCTTCACGGGGAGAGGGTAAGGGTGAGGGGCCGTCCCGCCGAACCGTGGAAGACTTCAATCCTGTTTCGCCTCGGCGGCGGCATATTCGCCGGCGATCAGCATTTCGAGGAAGCGGCGGCGCTCGCGACGGCCCGATTCCTGGGCCGCCTCATAGCCGGCCATGGCTTTCTGGCGCTCTCTGAAGACATCGAAGGCGCGGCGGGCAAGCGGAAGGGCGGCGGCTCCGGCCCCGCGATTGTCGGCCGCGCGCACAGCCGTCGTGAGGACGTACTCGACCATCTGCGGCTCGTCCGCCGTGATATCGGCGGCATGGGAAGCGGCCTTCAGCAGAGCCTGCTGCCCGGCGGCGTTGTCGTCGGCGGGCGCTGCGAACAGGCGGGCGATGGCCACGTACAATCCGGCAAGCGCCTCGTTCTTCGGATCGGCGGCTTCTTGCGCCTCGCGCTCGCCGCGCGAAAACACCTCGATCGCCCGCGCATAGTCGTCCGTCGAGAAGGCGATGCCGGCCTGCTGGACGAACAGTGAAAAACGGTCCGACGAATCGCGCGAGAGCGGGGCGGCCGCCTCTATGGCCGCCTGAGCCGTATCGAGGTCCTTGATGCCGACCGAAGCCGAGGTGAGATGGCTCAGCACGGTCCAGGCAAGCAGCCTCCAGCCTTCCTCACTTTCGATCTCCGCGCGCAGGCGCAGGGCGGATTGACCGTCCCACGGCTCGGCGACGATGAGATCGGCCGCGCGCCGCAGCGAGATGAAGGCAAGCCGCGAGCGGCCCTCATAGGCATAGGCCATGCCGGCGATGCTGTGCGCGCGGGCGTTCATGAAGGCGACGTCAGCCTCGGGGAGACCGGTGTCCTGCGGCAGCGCGGCCCGCGAGGCGAGCGAGAGCGCTGTGCGCGTATCGCGCGCGCCGAGCGCCTCGTCGGCCTTGGCGAGCAGGTCGATCGCAAGCTGCACGGCGGAGGGAAACTTGCCGTCGCCGCTGCCTTGGGCGGCCGCCTGCTCGGCCCAGCCCTTGGCCATGGCCTCGAGGTCGGTGCGCTGCTTTTCCCCGAAGCGTATACCCATCCAGAGCGCCGTGATCGCGACCGAGTCGACGGCCTCGTCATATCGGCCAAGCTCGGCCAGCGCATAAGCGCGCGAGACGAGCAGCGAGTTCTTCATGTCCTCGTCGGGCGGGACCTCGGTCAGCGCGAGCGCCAGACCCTCGTCGGCAAGCTGGAGCGCGAAGGCCGGGTTGCCGTCATAGCGCGTGAGGTCTGAATACATGGCGTAGAGGATCGCGAAACCCGGATCGAGCTTGCCATCATGGCGCGCGTCGCGCAGCGCCTGGCTGAACATGGCGCGCGTTTCCTGATAATTGTTATTCGCGTTGAAGGTCTCGAATATCTTCTCGATGGCTTCATAGGGATTGATGTGGTCGGCACGCGCGGGCGAGACGAGGACGAGCGGAGCGAGGACGGCGGCCAGCATAGCGCGGACAAGGGATTTCAATAGCCGCCCTCCCCGACTATGACGAAGGGCGCCCATGCCGAGGGGTGAGCCAGCGAGGGATCGCGCTCGTCGTTCATGACGGCGAGCATGGCCTGCCGCAGCGCCTCAGAGCGGCGCACCTTTCCCCTGCTGAGAGCGGCGAGCGTGTCGGTGGTGAGGCGTGCGGCGGCATCGTCGCGCACCGGCCAGTGCGAGACGAGGATGGCGCGCGCCCCGGCATAGAGGAAGGCGCGCGCAAGGCCCGACAGGCCCTCGGCATCGGGCCGCCCGTCGCCGCCGGCCGTGTTGCAGGCCGACAGGATGACCCAGTCGGCGGAAAGCTTAAGGTCGGCGACTTCCGAGGCGGTGAGCAGCCCGTCATCCTCGCTCGACGCCATTTCGGGCGGCGTCAGCACCAGAGCCGGCTCGGCGAGGCCTTCCAGATCGCCCGAAAGCAGGCCGTGCGTGGCGAAGGCGAGCACATCGACGGCGGAAAGGTCAGCCTGCTTCACCGTCGTCTCACTGGCGCGCGCACCGAGATACAGCGCCTCGTCGCCCACGCCGAGAACCGTCGCGAGCTTTTTCAATTCCGGCCCGGTCTGCGGCAAAGGCGGCAGGTCGCGCACGGCCTCGACATCGGCGAGGCTACCGCGGAAGAAACCCTGCCCGCCGGCCGACGCCACTACGATCTCCGCCTTCTGGCCGCCGAGCACGGGCGCGCCGAAGCCGGCGAAGCGGACACGCGCCGCATCGTCGCGCACCGGCGGATATTTGCGGATGACGTTCAGGCTGTTGACCGAGGGCAGCGTGGTGAAGGCATAGTGCTTCATCAGCCAGTCGGTGTCGCGAAGGGCCTGCGGATCGGTGTCCTCGCCGCCCGTGTCGGAGGCGATGAGCACGGAAAGCGGCAGGCCGGCCAGCGGCCCGTCGCCGACGAAGAAGACATGCTTCGTCGGCTTCAGCACATGCTCGACCGGCAGGATCAGCTCGAAATACAGCAGGCGCGCCATCGTCCTGTCGAAGGGGCGCACGCGCGGTCCCGTCGCCTCCTTGGCGAGGGAGACCGCGCCGCGCGTGGACGCGTTGGGGTCGAGCTGGGCGCGCAGGGCGGCGATGTCCTCGGCGAGCATCCCGCTGCCGTAACCGGTCTGGTGCCAGGCGCTGTCGGTCTTGCTGATCGCCCAGACGAAGATATGGTCCTGGCCGGAGAGCGCGAGGAGCAGGCTCTCATCCTCCTCCAGCAGCGCCTGCACATCGGTGATGGAGAGCGGCGCCGGGCTTGCAAGGTCGCTGTAGCGCGGAAAGGCCGCGAGCAGCTTCGCGTCGATCTCGGCGATCTCCGAGCGCAGCGAGTCGATCTCGCCGCGCAGGCGCACGATCGCGTTCTCGCCGCCCTCGCCCTTCGCGGCCTCTGGCAGAGCCTGCTCGCTTGCCTCGGCCAGCGCAATCAGGTCCTGGCGCTTGCGCACGAGCCCGGCAAGCGCCGGAGAGCCGGCGGCGGCGCGCAGGCCGAGCTGCTGCAAAGCGTTTCCGGCCGACGAAAGCTGCGCCCATTGCGCCGCCTCGAAGGCGTTTTCCATCGGGGCACGGGAGACGGGGGGAGTGTGGGAGACGGGAAGCTGGGAGATCGGCGCTTCGGCGGCAGCACCGCCGGACGCGAGCAGAAAGGCGAGGCCCGCTATCGCCAGACTGTCGACCAGTCGCTCGAAAAAGCGTCGCGCCATATACCCCGCCGGCCTCAGCCGTTCCTGCCCGCACCTTCCATGCCGCGCGATTTCAGCCGGATTGTGGCGGTTGCTTCCACGCTCACTGCCACAGCCCGACCCTGGCCTCGCGGGCTCTCGCCTCGAGGTCGTGGTAGTCCTGGCGGGCGCGGGCGAGGCCCTCCTTGACCATGAGGGCAGCGACGTCCAGCCCGCCTGCGCGGCACAGGACGAAGCCCGGCTCCTTCTCCTCGCAGGCGAAAGTTTCGTCGGACGCCGCTTGCGACAGCGCCTCGAAGGCGCGCTCGCCGCAGGGCCATTTCTCGTTGGCGGAGGTGGTGCAGGTTTCGGAGCGGGCAGGCGAGATGACGCCCCACAGCTCGACCTGCCGGCCGTCATAGACAAGCGTGTCGCCGTCGCTCACCGAGATTTCGGCGGCATGGGCAACCGTCAGCCCCAACAGCAGGACCGCCGCAGATGAAATCAGCCGCGTCATATGCACCGTCCTCCGTCGACCTCGAGCGCCACGCCCGTGATGAATTCGGCCTCGTCCGAGGAAAGCCAGAGCGCGGCGTTCGCGATGTCCAGCGGCTGCGACAGGCGGCCCAGCGGGATGGAGGCGCGGAACTTCTCGCGGATTTCCGGCGTGTCCTCGCCCATGAAACGGGCCAGCATGCCGGTGTCGCCGGCTACCGGGCACAGGCAGTTGACGCGGATATTCTTCGGAGCAAGCTCGATCGCCATCGATTTGGTGGCGGTGATCGCCCAGCCCTTGGAGGCGTTGTACCAGGTGAGGCCGGGACGCGGCCGAAGGCCGGCTGTCGAAGCGGTGGTGAGGATGGAGCCGCCGCCCTGCCGCTCCATGATCGGCACGACCGCCAGCGCGGCATAGTAGATCGCCTTCATGTTGACCGCGGTGATGAGGTCGAAAGTGCTTTCGTCGACATTCAGCATATCGCCGCTTCGGTGGGTGTAGCCGGCATTGTTGATCATGATGTCGATGCGCCCGAAGGCACTCTTGGCCGCGTAGACGAGTTCGTCGATCTCGGAACGCAGCGAGACGTCCGTGGTGACGGCGATGGCGGCCTCGCCGATCTCGTCGGCCACGCGCCGGGCGCCCTTCTCGTTGAGGTCGGCCACGGCGACCATCGCGCCCTCCTCGGCAAAGCGCCGCGCCATGCCTTCCCCGAACCCCGACGCCGCGCCGGTGATCACGGCGACCTTTCCCTTCAGACGCATGTTTTCTCCATTCCAGATGCGGCGCCGATGCCTCACCCTTACCTTCTACCGGTCAGGACGGCGAGAGAAAGACCTCCGCATTGTGCCGAGTCGTTCCCGAAGGCCGGATACCGGTCTCTTCCGACGGGAATCAGGTAACGTTTCAATCTTCCTTTGAATTCTGTCACACAGTCCCTCTATGGTGCCGCCGCGACCCCGCGCCTGCCAGCGACAGGGCCAGCGACAGGGCCAGCATCTTTTGGCACGGCCCCGAGCGATGCGCCTGTGGCACCTTGGAGCTTTCTTTGGACTAGCAAAACTAAATCGATTAGAATATGGATGCCGCCCTGCGGCATGGAGTGCAGAAGATGACCAGCCAGATCATTCCCGTCGAGCCGTTCGACTTCATAGTCTTTGGAGGAACGGGCGATCTGTCCGAGCGCAAGCTGCTGCCCGCGCTCTATCACCGCCAGCGCGACCATCAGTTCTCCGAGCCGACCCGCATCATCGGCACGTCGCGCTCCAAGATGACCGACGACGAATTCCGCGACTTCGCCCGCAAGGCGATCGCCGAGCACGTGCAGAAGGAATACATCGACCAGGACGAAGTGGAGAAATTCGTCGCCCGCCTGAGCTACGTGTCGGCGGACGCCACCACCGGCACGGGCTTCGACAAGCTGAAGAAGGAGATCGGCGCGAGCAAGGCGATCCGCGCCTTCTATCTCGCGGTGACGCCCGCGCTGTTCGGCAGCATCGCCGAGCAGCTCAAGAACAACGACATGATAACGCCGGACTCGCGCATCGTGGTGGAAAAGCCGATCGGCCGCGACCTGGCGTCGGCCCGCAAGCTGAACGACCAGATCGGCAGCGTGTTCGGCGAACACCAGATCTTCCGCATCGACCACTATCTCGGCAAGGAGACGGTGCAGAACCTGATGGCGCTGCGCTTCGCCAACGCGCTCTACGAGCCGCTGTGGAACTCGGCTCATGTCGACCATGTGCAGATCACCGTCGCCGAGACGGTCGGCCTGGAGGACCGCGTCACCTATTACGACACGGCAGGGGCGCTGCGCGACATGGTTCAGAATCACATGCTGCAGCTCCTGTGCCTCGTCGCCATGGAGCCGCCCTCCTCGATGGAGGCCAACACGGTGCGCGACGAGAAGCTGAAGGTGCTGCGCTCGCTGAGGCGAATCAACGGCAACGAGGCGCCCAAGACCACCGTGCGCGGGCAGTACCGCGCCGGCGCATCCGCCGGCGGCCCGGTGAAGGGCTATCTGGAGGAGCTGGGCAAGCCCGACAGCACGACGGAGACCTTCGTCGCGCTGAAGGCCGAGATCGGCAACTGGCGCTGGGCCGGCGTGCCCTTCTATCTGCGGACAGGCAAGCGGCTGGCGACTCGCGTCTCGGAGATCGTCATCGAGTTCAAGCCGGTTCCCTACAACATCTTCGGCGACAGCGCAGGCAACGTTCTGCCCAACGCGCTGGTCATCCGCCTGCAGCCCGACGAGAGCGTAAAGCAATACATCATGGTCAAGGACCCCGGCCCCGGCGGCGTGCGGCTGCGGCAAATCCCGCTCGACATGATCTTCTCGCAGAGCTTCGACGGGCGCTCGCCCGACGCCTATGAACGGCTCGTCATGGACGTGATTCGGGGCAACCAGACCCTCTTCATGCGCCGCGACGAGGTGGAGGCGGCCTGGAGCTGGATCGATCCTATCCTGAACGCCTGGTCGGACAGCCGGCAGGAGGCGCAGGGCTATACCGCGGGTACTTGGGGTCCCTCGGCATCGATCGCGCTGATCGAGCGCGACGGCCGCACCTGGCATGAGAGTGTTTGATATGTCGCTGGCTTATAACATGAACGTATTCGCAAGCCGCGCCGATCTGGCGCGCGAACTGGCGCGCACCATCGCGGGCAGGCTTTCCGACGCCATTTCGAAGCGCGGCACGGGCTTCATCGCCGTCTCGGGCGGATCGACACCGGGGCTGCTCTTCGACGAACTTTCCAGGGCGGCGATCGACTGGAAGAAGGTGGTGGTGACGCTGATCGACGAGCGCCTCGTGCCGCCGGACCAGCCGCGCTCCAACGCAAGGCTGGCGGCCGACAGGCTGTTGCAGGGGCCGGCGGCTCAGGCGACCTTCGTGCCGCTCTACCACGGCACCGACGAGAGCGAGGAAGCGGCACGGCTGGCCCGCGCCGCGCTCGCCCCCCTGCCCTGGCCGCTGGACGTCGCGCTGCTCGGCATGGGCGGCGACGGCCATACGGCATCCTTCTTTCCCGACGCACCCAATCTGGCGGAGATACTGGCCGCCGACGCATCGAAGCTCGTCGTGCCCGTCGAATCGACCAGCGCGCAGGAGCACAGGCTGACGCTGACGCTCGGCAAGATCGTCGAGGCGGGCTTCCTCGCGCTGCATATCGAGGGACCGGACAAGCGGCAGGTCCTCGACCGCGCCCTGGGCGGCGAGGCGCTGCCGATCCGTGTGGCGATGGAGGAATCGCCGAGGCCGGTGGAGATATTCTGGGCCGAATAGGCCCCTTTCGGGGGCTTCTCCCAAGCCCCCCGATTCGCGTGCGCGGCTGCAAGGCCCTCCCACTTTTCCCGCCACGCGCAGGAAAGGACGACCGATGACTGCCCGAAAGGACATCGAGGCAATAACCGACAGGATTCGCGAACGGTCGAGGCCGGGTCGCGAACTCTATCTCGACCGCATCGCACAGGCGGCCGGCGGCACCGCGAACCGCGCTACGCTCTCCTGCGGCAACCTCGCGCACGGCTTCGCGGTGTGCAGCCCGGCGGAAAAGACAGCGCTGGCGGGCGGGCGCGTGCCGAACCTCGGCATCATCACCTCCTACAACGACATGCTGTCGGCGCATCAGCCCTTCGAGACCTACCCACAGCTGATCAAGCAGGCGGCAGCCGAGGCGGGCGGCATCGCGCAGGTCGCGGGCGGCGTGCCGGCCATGTGCGACGGCGTCACGCAAGGGCAGCTCGGCATGGAACTGTCGCTTTTCTCGCGCGACGTGATCGCCATGGCGACCGCGATCGGCCTGTCGCACAATATGTTCGACGCCGCCGTCTATCTGGGTGTCTGCGACAAGATCGTGCCTGGACTGCTGATCGGCGCGCTGACCTTCGGCCACCTGCCGGCGGTGTTCATCCCGGCCGGGCCGATGACGTCCGGCATCCCGAACGACGAGAAGGCGAAGGTGCGCCAGCTCTATACCGAAGGCAAGGTCGGCCGCGCCGAGCTGCTGGAGGCGGAATCGAAGAGCTACCATGGGCCCGGCACCTGCACCTTCTACGGCACGGCAAACTCCAACCAGATGCTGATGGAGATCATGGGCCTGCATACGCCCGGTTCCTCCTTCATCAATCCCGGCACGAAGCTGCGCGACGCGCTGACGAAGGAGGCAGCCAGGCGTGCGCTGGCGATCACGCAGCTCGGCAACGCCTATACGCCGGTCGGACGGATGATCGACGAGCGCTCGGTCGTGAACGGCATTGTCGGGCTGCACGCGACCGGCGGCTCCACCAACCACACGATCCACCTGATCGCCATGGCGCAGGCGGCGGGAATATCCATCACCTGGCAGGACATTTCCGACCTCTCGGAAGCCGTGCCGCTGCTGGCTCGCGTCTATCCGAACGGGCTGGCGGACGTGAACCATTTCCACGCGGCTGGCGGCATGGGCTTCCTCATCCGCGAGCTGCTCGACGCCGGCCTGCTGCACGAAGACGTGCAGACGATCTGGGGCGAGGGCCTGCGGCCCTATGCGATCGAGGCGAAGCTCGGGGCGGATGGCGTGGTGCGCGAGGCCGCGCCGAAGACCAGCGGCGACGAGAAGGTGCTGGCGCCCTTCGCCAAGGCGTTTCAGCCGACTGGCGGCCTGAAGGTACTTTCCGGCAATCTCGGCCACGCCGTGATCAAGACATCGGCCGTGAAGCCCGAACAGCGCGTGATCGAGGCGCCGGCCGTCGTGCTGGACAGCCAGGAGGCGCTGACGGCGGCCTTCAAGGCCGGCAAGCTCGACCGCGATTTCGTGGCGGTGATCCGCTTCCAGGGCCCGAAAGCGAACGGCATGCCGGAGCTGCACCGGCTCACGGCCGTGCTCGGCGTGCTGCAGGATCGCGGCCACAGGGTGGCGCTGGTGACGGACGGACGCATGTCCGGCGCGAGCGGAAAGGTGCCCGCCGCCATCCACGTCACGCCGGAAGCGCTGGAGGGCGGAGCCATCGGCCGGCTGCACGACGGCGACATGGTGCGGCTGGATGCCGAGAACGGTACGCTGGACGTGCTTGTGCCGGCAGCGGAACTCGCCGCGCGGCCGCTGCTCTCGCCCGACCTGTCGGCCAACGCGCACGGCATGGGCCGCGAACTCTTCGCCGGATTCCGCACGCTGGCCGGGCGAGCCGATCGCGGCGCCAGCGTGTTCGGGCTTGCCTGAATCCTCGCATTATAGAGCGCCCCTCATCCCTGCCGGGCCTTCTCCCCCGTGAAGAACGGGGGAGAAGGAGGCTGACTTTGCCATCTGTCCTCGGGATCGGAAGTCGAAGGTTTGCCGCCGCGCGGATGCCTTCCTCTCCCCGTTCTTCACGGGGAGAGGGTGAGGGTGAGGGGCCGTTTCCGGCAAAACGTGAAGGTCTTTAACCAGCCTTGCAGGAGAATTCGGGCGCGGCGTCTTCGCCTTTGGTGAGGTCGTAGAAGTCGGCCGTATCGCCCTTGGTCCACCAGATATATTGCTGGCCGGCATAGCGCGCGCCGCTGGCGGCAAGGACGTTGACCATCAGCAGGGTCTGGTCGCCGACCGCAAGAACAACGAGCGAATTCGATCCGATGTTGACGTATTCGGCGCTGACCGTGCGGTCGCCGTTGCATGAATAGGTCACGGTTTCGCGCGCGGCCACGCCGGGAAGGTCGATAGTCAGCGGCTCGGCGACGGCGAGAGCCGGCGCGAGGATAAGTGCGGCCGTGAGAAACGTCCTGCGGGGCATCGCCGCCTCCTACTGGATGGTCAGTTCCGTGCGCTCGCCGGCCTTCACCGTGACGGGCGTTTCCTTTTCCGGGCTGCCCTCCGCGCCGTCCGTGACGATGACGTAGTCGCCGGCGGGAAGCGTAGTCTGGTGGGCGCCGTCGAAACCGTAGCCGAACTGCTTGCGCTCGCCCTGTATGTCCTTCCTGGCGGCGAACACCTTGATGTTGCGCGCGCCGGGCGCGGTGATCGCCAGCACGCCAGCGTCGAGGATCGCCGTGATGTCCTTGGCCTCGCCGGCGCGGATGTTGAAGGGCTGCTCGACCTCGGCCTGGTCGAGCCGCACGACAGCCACCAGGTCGCCGGGCGCCAGCTCGAACTTCGCGTCGGGGCCGTAGGTATAGGTCACCTGCTCGCGGGTGCCGTCGAGATTGACCTTGGCCTTGAATATCTTGGTGTCGAGATTGGACGAGGTGACCTTGTCCGCGCCTGCCGCGTAAAGGGCGTTCACCGTCACGCGACCGATGCCGACGATGACATCCCTCTCGATCGCCTGGCCAGCCGCGAGCTGGAACGTCTCGCTCACCTCGCCACTGCCGAGCTTGACGGTGAGCTTCTGCTCGCCGGCCGGAAGCACGACCTTCGTCTCGCCGTAGTAGGTGGCTGCATCGTCCCTGCCCGGATACTGGATCAGGACGGTGGCGGCGCTGCTGATGTCCTCGTTTTCGCTCGCGCGGGGACGCACGATGAGCCTGCCGGCGTTCAGAACCAGCAACGGCTTGTAGACCTCGCCCGGCTCGACCTTCAGCGCCTGCTCCACGCGCGCCTCGCCGAGCCGCGCGACCACGACATAGTCGCCCGGCTCGAGATTGAGCTTCAGATTGCCGTAGTCGGTCGTGACGTGCTCGCCGGCGCTGCCATCGGCGGCCGCCTTGTAGATTTCCCAGGCGTGGTCGTCGTCGCCGAGCGGCTCGCCGCCGGCGGCCAGAACCACTTGCGGGATGAAATTGAATTCCGGGGCGGCCGGTGGCGGCGCGGGAGCCGGTTCGGGCGCCGGGGCGGGTTCGGGAGCCGTGACGACAGTGGCGGTCAGCGCGTCCTTGAGTCCCGCAGCGTCGGACGCCTGGAGATATTTGCCGCCGGTGTTCTCGGCCAGGCAGGCGACCTTGCTGCCCTCCTCGGAGGTCAGGCCGAATCCGACCACATGCGCGGTGAAGTCGATGCCGGACGATTCCAGCTCCTTGCCAAGCGCGCACGGATCGGCATCGCATGTCTCGACGCCGTCGGTGATGAGGATGACGGTCGACTTTTCCTCGGTGTATCTGAGGGCTTCCGCCGCCTGCCTGACAGCGGCCGTCAGGGGCGTCTTGCCGAGGAATTTCATGGTGTCGGCGGCCTGCGAGATGGCGGAGGCCGTGCCGGCGGCGGGCGGAACGACGAGCTCGATGTCCGAGCAGGCGCCCTTCTCGCGATGACCGTAGGCCATGAGGCCGAGCTCCATGTCCGCCGGAACCGATTGCAGGACGGTGCGAAGCGTCTCGCGGGCGATCTCGAGCTTCGGCTTGCCGTCGATCTGGCCCCACATGGAGCCGGATGCGTCGAGGACGATGATGGCGCGGTCGGCGGCGTTGGCCATCGACCCGGCTGCAAGAAGTAGCAGAGCCGCCAGAGCGCCACGTCGAAAAACAGCCATGCCAGTCTTCCCCGGTGAATCAAACGTCAGCCGGACGCTAATTTACGTTCCGGAAGCTGGCAAGCCGGTGATATCGGCCGATCTCAATATGTGGTGCGGCGCTCCTCAGAGGGCGGGCGGCCAAACTGGAGCCGGTAGCTCTGGGCGAAATAGGAATGGGAGGTGAAGCCCGTGGCGATGGCCACATCGAGGATCGGCATGTTGGTCTGGCGCAGCAGTTCGCGAGCGCGCTCCAGCCGCAGGCGCATGTAGTAGCGGCCGGGAGTGACGGACAGGTGGCGCAGGAACAGCCGCTCCACCTGCCGCACAGACAAGCCGGCGGAACGCGCGAGCTGGACCGCAGAGAAAGGCTCGTCCAGATTGTCGGCCATAAGCTCGACGATCCTCTTCAGCTTTTCGGACTTGCCGGTCAGGTCGCGCTCCGGCCCGACGCGCTGGCGGTCGCCGGCCGAGCGGATACGCTCGTGCTGGAACTGGTTGGCGACGCCGTTGGCGATATTGGTGCCGAAATCGCCGCGGATGATCTCCAGCATCAGGTCGATGGACGTGGTGCCTCCGGCGCAGGTGTAGCGCTTGCGGTCTATCTCGAAGACGTTGCCGGTGCAGTCGATGTCGGGGAACCGCTCCACTAAGCCGGCGCGGTTCTCCCAGTGGATCGTGCAGCGGCAGCCGTCGAGCTGGCCTGCCTCGGCCAGAAGATAGGCGCCGGCCGAGAGCGCGCCGAGCGCGCCGCCGCGCCTGCCCCAGCTGCGCAGCGCGGCCAGCACCTTCGACTTGCCCGTGAATTCGGTGGAAAGGCCGACGGCGACGAACAGGATGTCGACCGGCGGGATGTCGTTGACGCTGTAGTCGACCCTGATGGACAGGCCGTTCGAGGCGGAAACCGCCTCGCCATCCGCCGAAACCGTGGTCCAGCCGTAGTAGTTGCGCCCGACCAGCCGGTTGGCGGAACGCACGGTGTCGATGGCCGCCGCGAGCGAGAACATCGGAAACCGGTCGACCAGGAGGAAAGCGAACTGGCGCCCGCCTTCCGGACCGGGCTTCGGTTGCGGCGCGGGTGGCAGCGGCGGCATCGTCATGGAATGGCCCCTGCCCGGCTCCGCTCAGAAGGTGGGACGTTTCAACCCGGCCTTGAGATAGGCCGAAACGACCGTGTTGGCCATGAGCAGCGCGATCGTCATGGGGCCGACGCCGCCCGGCACAGGCGTGATCGCGCCGGCATTCTCCGAGGCTTCGGCGAAAGCCACGTCGCCGACCAGACGGCTCTTGCCCTCGCCCTTCTCGGGCGCGGGAATGCGGTTGATGCCGACGTCGATGACGGTGGCGCCTGGCTTGACCCAGTCGCCCCTGACCATCTCGGGACGGCCAACTGCCGCGACGAGGATATCGGCGGTGCGGGCGAGCGCCGGCAGGTCCTTCGTGCGGCTATGCGCGATGGTGACCGTGCAGTTGGCGGCGAGAAGAAGGTTAGCCATCGGCTTGCCGACGATGTTGGAGCGCCCGACGACAACCGCGTTGAGACCGGAGAGGTCCTTGCCGCGCACGCGCTCGATGAGGATCATCGAGCCGGCCGGCGTGCAGGGCACGAAGGCGGTCTCCAGCTCGCCCGTGCCGAGCTTGCCGACATTGACGAAATGGAAGCCGTCCACGTCCTTCTCCGGCGCGATGGTCTGAATGACCTTGCCCGAATCGATGTGGGCCGGCAGCGGAAGCTGGACAAGAATCCCGTCGATGGTTTTGTCAGCGTTGAGATCGGCGATGAGCTTGAGGAGGTCTGCCTCGCCGGTGTCCGCCGGCAGCGTGTGCTGGACCGACAGGAAGCCGCATTCCTTGGCCTTCTTCGACTTGGAGGCGACATAGACCTGGCTCGCGGGGTCCTCGCCGACGATGACGACCGCAAGACCGGGAGCCGCGTGACCCTTGGCTGTGAGGTCGGCCGTCAGGCCCTTGACCTTCGCCACGACATCTTCCGCGACCAGTTTGCCGTCGATGATTTCGGCCATCATGATCCCTCTCTCTGCTTCTGGTATATCGGCATAATGCCGAATACGGCGGCGGACAATCTGCCTTTTGCGGCGTCGCATGCCGCTACAGCGAAAACAGCGCGTCATGGCTGGACGGCGCGAGCGACGGTGCTACAAGCGGCCTGACACGTACCAACGGCCCTGAGGAGAAAAAAGATGGCAGTGCGCGTGCTTCTCGTCGGGTGCGGCAACATGGGCTATGCGATGCTCGCCGGATGGCTGGGCTCGGGCAAGCTCGCCACGAGCGAAGCGCTGGTTGTGGAGCCCAACGAGGATCTGCGGCAACGCGCCGCGCGGCTCGGCATCCAGGTCGCCGCTTCCGGGACCGAGCTTCCGGCCGACCTGTCGCCGGAGATCATCGTGCTCGCGGTGAAGCCGCAGGTGATCCGCGACGTCACCGCCGGCTACACGCGCTTCGCCGGCAGCGCCACCTTCGTCAGCGTCGCGGCGGGCACGAGCATCGCCACGTTCGCCGAAATCCTAGGGCCCGGCACGGCCATCATGCGCTGCATGCCAAACACGCCCGCAGCCATCGGCAAGGGGATGATGGTGCTGTTCTCCAATCCCAACGTCGCCGACAAGACCAAGGCGTTCGTCGGCGACCTGCTGTCGGCCAGCGGCGAAGTGGCGACGATCCACGACGAGAGCCTGATGGACGCGGTGACCGCGGTGTCGGGCTCCGGCCCGGCCTATATCTTCCATTTCATCGAATGCCTGACGGCGGCGGCCGAAAAAGTGGGGCTGCCCGCCGACACCGCGAAGCTGCTGGCCATGCAGACCGTTTACGGCGCGGCGACGCTCGCTGCGACGAGCAAGGAGGACCCGGCCGTCCTGCGCCGGCAGGTGACGAGCCCCAACGGAACCACGGCGGCCGCGCTGGAGGTTCTCATGGGTGGCGACCGCCTACAGACGCTGCTTTCTGACGCCGTGAAGGCGGCGCGCGACCGCAGCGTGGAGCTGGGAAAGTAGCAGCCGCGTCAGACCTGGCCCGCCGTTGAGGAAGCGTCAACCGATCCGCTATAGGGTCGCGCGCGGTGGAAACTGGCGATCGGAAAAGAGACCGTGCCGACTGAAAAGCCGATGTCGGGATGGCCGACCAGTCATCTGGGGCGGCTGGACATAACCCAGACGGACGTGGAGGGTTCCGGACGCGGCTTCGCGGCGGAAGCGCTCGCGCGGCGCGGCAAGGGGTTGCGCCCCTTCTACTCGACCTCCGCCAACGGGCAGGTGCTGGCGCTGTGCGCCAGGGACCCGGATTTCCTCTCCCTGATGCGCAAGGCCGACCAGATCCACGCCGACGGCATGCCGATGGTGCTCTATTCGCGCATGCTGGCGTCCGTGAAGCTGCCCGAACGCGTCGCGACAACCGATCTCGTGCATGCGGTCGCCAAGGAGGCCGTGAAGGAGGGGCTGACCTTCTATTTCCTCGGCGCGAGCGAGAAGGTGAATGCCGCAGCCATGGAGGAAATGCAGAAGCGCTATCCGGGGCTCGTCTTCGCCGGCCGGCGCAACGGCTACTTCCGCCGCGAAGAGGAGGGCGATGTCGTCGCGGCGATCAACGCGGCGCGCCCCGACATACTGTGGATCGGGCTCGGCGTGCCGCTGGAACAGCAGTTCGTGGAACGCAATCTCGACCGGCTGACGAATGTGGGCGTGGTGAAGACCTCCGGCGGGCTGTTCGACTTCCTGTCCGGCAAGAACAGGCGCGCGCCCGGCTGGATGCAGGCTTGCGGCCTTGAATGGCTCTATCGCATGTGGCTGGAGCCGCGCCGGCTCGCGGTGCGCTACCTGACCACGAACCCGCAGGCTATCTGGGCGCTGGTCCGCCACTCGTCCTGATCAGCCCTTCGGGCGATACCACCAGTCTGCGATGTCGGCTGCCGGCTTGAGCTTCGGCCGCAGGGTGAAGCCGTCGATCGCTTCGAGGCGACCGTTGTAGTTCAGCGTGTGCAGCCGCCTTCCCGGCCACGGGCCGCCGCCGGTGATGGTCCCCTCGCCTTGCTGCTCGAAGTTTTCGCGGTCGAGCCGCGTGACCTTCATGAAGCCGAGCGCGCCGCCATAGGCACGGCGGCAGTCCTGCACCGGCCTGTAGAGAGAGCCGTCGCGGCGGACGAACTCACCTGCGGGGCGCGCGGCGCGATCATCGACAAGGACAGGATTGTGCGCATGGGGATGCCACGGGCCGAACAGGTCCTGCGCCCACCAGATCGCCAGCGTGTCGGAATAGCCGCCCACACCGTCTCGCACGACGGCGAACATGTAGAGCAGCCCCTCATGCTCGACGATGGTGGCGTCGGCCGCCTCGACGCCCGAGACCAGCACGGCGCAACGTTCCCATTTCAGCGGGAAATCGACCGCGCGGTAGAGCGGGATGTCGCGATTTCCCGAGCTTTCGGGGATCATGAATATCTCGCCATTGCGCTCGATCAGGAACGGATAGGAAAGATGCCAGAGCTCCTCGATGACAGGCATCGTGGGGCCGGGCCGGCCGGCCTCGTCAAACGTGACGGCGGCGATGACGCCCTTGCCCGTCTTGTAGTCGAGATCTTCGAAAAACAGATGGTCCCGGCCCTGCCAGTGCAGCGGAAACGGGTCGGCGTAGAAGTGATCGACGGGATCGGCAAGGACGTTCCACGGCTGGCCGGAGAGATCGCGACGCGTCCAGACGTCCTCGCCCGGCGCGGCAAATCGCCAGCCGACGCGCCAATGCGAGCCATGGCAACAAAGCCGGTAGGCGGCGCGGACCGCCGCGCGGGCGACATCCTTTGCCGTGCGAACGGCGATATCCCCACGGGATATCGAAGCGACAGGCACCGCCTGTCCGGCCAGCACTTGCGACGGAGACGTGAGCGCCTTCAAGAGGAGCGTGACCACGCGCGAGCCGACCGCCTCGATGCCCCCGCCTATGCCGGCCGCGGCCTCAAGCGAGGCGGTTCCCGAGGCGACTATGCGGGAGGCCTCGCCCGGCTCCGTGCGCTCTATCGCAATCCGGGGCGTGCCACGGAAGAAAAGCGCCGATGCGAGCGCCGTCTCGCCGGGCTGGCCGTCATAGAGCGGCCGCAGGCAGACAACAGTTGGAGGAACCGTGCTGCCATCGGTCAGGTCGATCACAAGGTCCGGAATGAAACCGTCGCCGAGAAGCGGATAGCCCAGGTCGGCGCGGCTGATCCTGTCGGAGCCGCCGGTCCCCTTGCGCCTGACAAGCAGGGCTTCCAGTGAAAGCAGCGTCCCCAATGAGGTCGAGGGATGGCCGCTTTCCACCAGTTCGAAGCGCACTTTCTTTCCGGCGCGGCGTTCGAGCGCTTCGGCAAGCCACAGCACCCAGCGGGCGAGCGCCCCTTCCTCGACCCGGATCGAAATTCTGCCCGGCGCTTCTCCGTCCGGCAGCGGCCACGTCATCTGCGTGAGGAGCCCAGATTGGCCGCAGGCAGCAGGCCGGTCTCGGCCGGCTGGCCGGGGCCGAGCGACTGACGGATCAGCCCCGCATAGGCGTCGACCATCACGTCCACCGAATAGTGCTGCGCCAGCCTGCGGCCGAGCGCAACCATACGTGCGCTCTCGCGAAGGTCGCCGAACACCCTGTCAATCTTGGCCGTGAAGTCCTCGACATCGGAGGCGTCGGCGAACAGCGCGCAAGGCTCGCCATCGACGGTCAGCACCTCGCGCAGCACAGGCAGGTCGTTGGCGACGACGGGGATGCCCGCCTGCGCCGCCTCGACGGCCGCGAGGCCGAAGGTCTCGGCCAGCGTCGGGAAAACGAAGACATTGAGTCCGGCGAGGAAGAGGCCGATCTTTTGCGGCGGCATCTCGCCGATCATGTGGAGCCGGTTCGACACGCCGAGGTCGGCGGCGACGGCGCGCAGCCTCTCCTCGTCGGGCCCCTGCCCCGCAAGCGCAAGATGCAGCGCGGGCCGCCTGGCAAGCACGGCGATCGCCGCGTCGAGCTGCTTGAGCGGATGGAGGCGGGCGACGCAGCCCATCAGCGCGACGCCGTGGGGAAGGCCGAAGGCCGCGCGCGCCTCCTGCCGGCCGATCTCGACGGACTTGTCCTCGAAGCCGTGCGGCACATGCACCAGATGCTTGCGGTAGCGCTGCGGATAGGCCTGATAGTCGCGCCATGTCTCGTTGGAGTTGACGGTGATGACGTCATAGGCCCCGGCGAGGCCAAGCGCCTTGTCGATGGCGCGCGTGGCGCGCGAGATCGTCGCCGGCGCGGAGACATGGTTCGCGATGATGAGCGGCACGCCGGCCAGCCGCCCGGCGGGCGCGCCGAAGATGTTGCCGTAGTGCTGGAAGGTCAGCAGCACGTCAGGCTGGATGCGGCGGATCATGCGCAGGAGCTTGAGCATGAAGGCGGCCAGCGAGAACGGGCCCTTCGGGCTGTCGTCGAGGCAGAAATGCACGTTGCGCCAGCGGTCGAAGGCCCTGGTCTTGCGGTAGAAGAACAGGTGGTGGATCTCGAATTCGGGCTCGCCGTTCATGCGCCGCAGCTTCGCAAGGCCGTCGCCCAGCAGGCGCGATATCTCCTGCGCGCCGGCCATCTCTGCCTGCGTCTGCACGAAGAGCAGCCTGATCGGTCCCTGTCCGTTCGCCAATTTCCTCATTCGTGCGCGGTATCGCATCATGTTTCGACTGACCAGAAGATTCTCAGGGAGCCTGCGGTGCCCACAGGGCCGGCGCGGGCGAGCGACGCGCGCCACTCTGCGGAAACCCTGGCAGGAACCCCGCGCGAGACAATGCCTGCGTCACGTGGAAGCGCAGCGAGAAGGAGAGCGACAGGAACATGATGAGGTTCAGCGAGGTCGATCGCCCGATCTCGTTCTCCGTCAGGTTCAGCACGAGGAACATGCCGGCATAGCCGAAGGCAAGCGCCACGTAGCTGTCGCGCAGGTTCCCGATCGTCACGAGGTAGATCAGCAGCAGGAAGCCGACCGCGAGGACGAGCAGCAGAATGCCGACGACGCCGCCTTCGACGAGGATGGTGACGTAGCCGTTGTGGAAATTGTCGAGCACCCAGCCATGGATGTCCTTGAACGCCGTGACGCGCGCGGGCGTCCAGAACCCGCCGACGCCGAAACCGAAAAGTTCGCGTCCCGCCATCTGCTCCAGCCCGTATGACCAGAGCGTCATGCGGCCGTTGCTGTCTATCGTCGTGCCCAGTACGTCGATCAGGTCGGCGTCGATGTCGAGCGTCGTCAGGATGGAGACGACCGCCGGAACCGCAAGGACGAGCACGACGACGAGGCCTATGCGCTGCAACGCGCGGGGTGCTTTGGCGACGAAGACGAGAGACAGACCGAACGCTGCCGTGACGAGCGCCCCTCGCGACCCGGAATTGACAAGGCATACGGCCGACAGGGCGATCATCGACAGGCGCGTGCACCAGGCAAGGGCCATGCGGCCGCGCGTGGCGCGCCTGACGACTGGAAGGGAAAGTGCCGCGACGAAGGCCAGGCTGGCTATGACGCCGAGGCCGTTCTTCTGCCCGGCGATGCCGCGCCAGTCGCCTTCGAGCAGCCAGCCCGTCTCGATGCCGATATCGGGACGGAAGATGACGACCAGGAGCGACGCCATCAGGAAGACGCACATGGCATTGTAGAAGATGCGCAGCAGGGCGGCGAGGCCGAGCGCGTTGGCCATGCTGATCGAGACCAGCAATGTCGAGAAGATCAGCATGCCCTTGATGGCGGCGTCGATGCCGCCGTCGCTCCAGAAAGCGGACAGCGAGACGTAGAGGGCGAAGCCCGCGATGAACACCCATTCGGGCGCGCGTGACACGGCTATGCCGCGTGTCGCGTAGGTGTGTATCACCAGCACCCCGGAGACCGACACGAAGAGCGCGTAGCGCACGAGCGCGGACGCGCCCTCCGGGCTCCACATGGAGAGGGCGACCAGCAGGTAGGCGGCAAATGTCGCGAAGCGCGAAGGCGTCATCGGTAAACGATCCCATACCGGCCGCTTCTGGCGCATGACGCCACCGCATGCCGGCGCACATTGTTACCGGGAGCGGGGTTAAGAAACCCATAGCGCCGCCCTTCCCGGAGGATGGAGAGACAAGAGTGGAGGCGCTACGAACGGACCGAATTCGGCCCGATTCACCTGCTCCGTAGAGCCTCGGAAACGAAATATTAACGATAAAAGTCGTAGCTACCGGAGACGAGGAACACGGGTTCCGGCGGCAGGCAATCTTAGCGAGGTCCCGGCGAACATGCGCAATGCCGAAGCGCCCGACATGCGCGCTGACGCGGCACAGCAGACGCTGGAGCGCTTTCTCCAGATAGACCTGCTTCGCCTGCTGTCGTGGCTGCGGAGCGGCGCGAAGTGGATCATCCTCGCCATGCTGCTGGGCGCCCTGCTGGGCGTCGCCTATACCGTCTTCGCCAAACCCCGCTATACCGTCACCACCGGCATACTGATCGACCCGGCAGGACTGCAGGTCGTCAATGACGATCTGTTCCGGCAGGGCGACCAGCGCCGCGATTCCGAACTGCTGAGTCTGGAGAGCAAGCGCCAGACGCTGGTCTCCCGCAGCGTGCTGCTGCGGGTCGTCCAGAGCCTGGAACTGGGGAACGATCCCGAATTCGTGCCGCCGGCCTCATGGACCTCCAACCTCAACCCGCGCCGGCTGCTTGGCGGCGGGGGGGAAGGGCTCAGCCCCGAACTGATCGCGCTGGACAGCCTGCAGTGGCGCGTGTCGGCCCGCCGCGACGAACTGTCCTTCGTCATCATCATGTCGGTCTGGACCAACGATTCCGCGAAATCCATCCGCATCTCGGAAGCCATCCTCAAGGCGTTCAAGGAGGAGCTCGTCGCCTCCAACGCGGACGGCTCGCGGCGCATCGCCGAAGCGCTCGCCACGCGAATCGCGGAGCTGAAGTCCGATGTCTCGGCGGCGGAGAAGGCCGTCGAGGAATTCCGCCGGCAGGCAGGTCTGCAATCGGCCCAGGGCGAGCTGGTCAGCTCGCGCTCCATGTCGCAGATCAACCAGCAGCTCGTCGCCGCGCGCGAACGCCTGATCGGCGCGCAATCGCGCTATGACGACCTCGTCAACAGCAACTCGACCGATGTCGTAGCCATGCAGTCGCCGACGATCGCGGCGCTGCGCACGCAATATGCGACGCTGAAATCGCGGCTGGACGCCGATTCCCAGATCTACGGGCCGCGCCATCCCCGCCTCTCGCAGGCGCGCATGGAGCTGCAGGCCCTGCAGAGCGAGATCGACAACGAGAAGCAGCGCATAGTCCAGGCGGCGAAGAACAATCTGGACCAGGCAAAGTCCATGGTCGCCGCGCTGGAGGCGGAAGCCGCCGCGATCAGCTCAGACGTGTTCGCCGACAACGACGCGCAGGTCCGCCTGCGCGACCTGACCCGCGAGGCGGCGGCGCGCACGAGCATCTACGAAGCCTTCATGGTGCGCGCGCGCCAGATCACCGAAAGCCAGGACCTCGACACGTCGAATATCCGCGTCATCTCGCCGCCGGTTCCGCCGCAGGCCAGGAGCTGGCCGCCGCGTACGGTCCAGATGGCGGTTTTCGGTGCGATCGCTGGGTTCGTGGCCGGTATCTTCCTGGTTCTCGCCCATGGCATATGGGCGCAGTTGCGCGAACCCGCGCGGGGCGAAAGGGCGTCCGAACCTGCTCCGGCCGCGCCCGGACCAATCGTGCCCGGACCAATCGTGCCCGGACCGGCCGGTGCGAAGGCGGCCTTCGAAACCGATACGGAAGCCCGCAGACGCGCGGCGCGCGAAAAGGCTCTCCTGAACCTTCGCTCGAATGCGCTGCTGGCCTATGCCAACGACGGCAGGCCCTGACCCTCAAAGCACGGCGTTGCGTTCACCCTTTATTGTCCAAGCCGGAATATCCGGCGCCTGAGGTCAGGCACCGGGAAGAAGTTTGCGATATGGGACACCGCAAGGAGCACAAGGCCCGATTCTGCCGGGTGGCGGCAAGCGAGACATGAACGTTTCCAAGAGCATCAACGATTCCGGACGAACCGCACCTTTCACGGCAAGGCTGCTCGAGGGGCCGCAGGATCCGCTTTTCGCAGCCGCCGGGAGCGAAAAGAACGTCTTCATCAGCAGGACCTTCCTCGCCGGTATCGAAAAACACATCCTGGGGCCTGGCGAACGGCTGATGCCGGTCGGCGTCTTCGACGGAGCGGGGCAACCGGTCGCGATCTTTCCCTTCGTCAGGCGCAAGCATCTCGGCCTGTCGATCATCGAGGCCGTCGACTTCGGCATCACCGACTATTTCGCGCCCGCATGCCTGAGCGGAAACGAGCTGACGTCCGAGGAGACGGCGCAGGTCTGGCGGGCGGCGGTAAAGGCCGTTCCGGGCGTCCACGCCGTGGCCTTCAAGAAGATGCCGCGGCGCTTGCATGGCAGGGCGCACGCGCTGACCCATGCCCGCTTCGTCAAGCCGATGGGGACAAATGCAACGACGATCTTCCTGCGTGACGCCGACGGACAGTCGACCGGGACGATGGACCTGGCCTCGATCGCGCGAAAGCTGAAGAAGACGGCCAAGGTCCTGCAGAAGCTAGGGTCCCTGACATTCGAGGAAGCCCGCGACAGGGCGGACGCTGATGACTGGCTCGACAAGCTCGTCTGCTTCCGTACCGCCCGCTTCGAGCAGCTCGCGCGCTACGACGCACTGCTCGACCCGCATGTCGTCGCCTTCTACCGCGACCTTGCTCACGAGGACAGGGCTCACGAGAACGCTAACCACGAGGACCCCGTGGCGCGTGTATTCGCGCTGCGCTGCGGCGAGGAGATCGTCGCCGTGACCTACGGTTTCGCCTTCGGCGGCATCTTCACGCTGATCGCCCCGACCATCACCCCCAAGCCCGAGTTCCAGACCGGCTCGCCGGGGCTGGTGGCCATGTTCAAGACGCTGGAATGGTGCCAGAAGAAGGAATTCGACGTCTTCGACCTCAGCGTCGGCTCGCTGTCCTACAAGAGCCGCTTCGACGCGGATTCGATCGAACTCTTTGAGTGCCAGCAGGCCCTGACGCCGCTCGGGCTTCCCATCGTGCTGGAAGGCTGGCTGCGACGCAGGATCCGGCATCTGGCCGTCACCCATCCCGGCCTGCGCACGTCGCTGGAGAGACTGCGCCGCCGCCATGACGTCAAGACCCGCGAAAGCAGCAGCGATGAATGAACGCTCCGAACGCGCCCCGCGAACCGCGACATGCAAGGCGACCGGACTTCACCTCTCGATCAGGCCGCTGGCGGGGGGCGAGGCGTTTTCCGGCGCGTGGAAGGATCTCGCCCGACGCACGCTGACGCCCAACATCTTCTACGAGGCGGAATATGCCCTGCCCGCGCGGCTGCCCTTCGGCCACGGCGTGAAGCTGCTGGCGATTCACGCCGATGCGTCCGACGACGCGCCGCTGCTCGGCCTATGGCCGTTCCGTCTGGCGCGTTTCCGCTGGGGCCTGCCGCTGCCGGTGCTTTTCGGCTGGACGCATCCTTTCGCGGCGACCGGCACTCCGCTGCTCGACGAGGACCGCGCGGAAGATGCGCTGACCGCGCTTCTGAGTGTCCCCGCCGCCTTTTCCGACCTGCCCCGGCGCGCGCTGATGCCGCTGATTCCGGACGAGGGGCCTTTCGCTGAACTCCTCGCGGAACTGCAAGGCAGGCTGGGGTTGCGCGAGGCGCGCACCGAGGGCCACGACCGCGCCTTCCTGACGCCGCGCGCCGACGCCGACATGCTGGCGCATCTGTCGTCCGGCTCGCGCTCGAAGCTGCGGCAGGAATATCGCCGGCTGGAGAAGGACGGACCAATCTCGCTTCGCGCGATCGAGACGCCGGACGAAGTCGGCCCCGCGCTCGAAACCTATCTGGAACTCGAGGCGAAAGGCTGGAAAGGACGCGCCGGCACGGCCATTCCCGCCTCGGCGGCCGAAACGGAATTCATCCGCGGCGTGGTGCGCAATCTCGGCGCGCAGGGCCGGGTCAGGATCGACGAGCTCCTGCTCGGACAGCGCGTCATCGCGTCTTCCATCACCTACCGCAACGGCTCGACGGCCTGGTACGCCAAGATTTCCTTCGACGAGGATTTCGCGAAAAACTCGCCCGGCTCGCAACTCGTGCTGAAGGCGACGGAGGCGATGAACGCCGACCCGGCCCTAGGCTTCGTCGATTCCTGCGCGCCGCCGCTGCACCCATTGATGCGCAGGTTCTGGCCGGACAGGATGAGCCTCTCGAACCGCGTGCTGGAGCTTGCCGGCCGGGACGCGTTGTTTGCGCTCGCCGTCGGGCTGGAGGAGCAGCGGCCGAAGGTCCGCGCGCTCTACCACGCGGCAAGGCGCAGGCTGACGGAAGGCCGGCCGAAGAAGGGCTGAGCCGGCGCGCGGCTATCCCGACCGCCGCCAGCCGAGGATAGTCGGGTTGATGCCGAGCGAGCGGATCGCCACGCGCACCGGCAGCAGGTTGGCCACGGCGAAGATCAGCGCGATCGCGGCGGCCGCGCCGATGGGGCCGAACTGCCATGCGGCCAACGCGACAAGCGGAATGCCGATAGCGCTGACTATGGTGAATATCCTTAGCAGTGCGCTCTGGTGGCCGGAAAGCTGAAGCACCAGCGCGGTGGGGCCGCAGGCCGCACCCAGCGTCGACGACAGGCCGAAGATCATCAGGACGAGCCATGTCGTGGTGTTGACATAGGCCGCGTCGAACAGGCCGAGCAGATGCTTGCCGCCGAACGCGAACACCACCATGACGCCGAGCGCGATCAGGAAGCTGACCACCGCGGCCATGCTGACGGACCGCTGGACGGAGGCCGCGCCGTCATTGTAGTAGCGGCGCGAGATCGTGGGGGCCAGCACCTGGTTGATGCCATTGAGCGGCAGGTCGATCAGGCGAGCGGTGCGCTCGCACACGAACACCGCGCCGGCGATCTCGGCGCCAAGGATGGCGGCCACCGTCAGCGTGTTGACCTGGCCGAGAGCCGGCGGCACGGCATTGACGCCCCACAGGCCGAGCGTGACGGATGTGAATTCGGCGCGTTCGGCGGGCGACAGCGTGGCTTTTTGCGCGCGGGCCATGTCGATGAAAAGCCCGATCGTCTGGCCGAAGAGGCAAAGGGCGAGCAGGCCCGCGCAGATCAGCGTCACGTGGATCGCTGAAAGCGGGCCGCTCGTCCACCAGGTTGCGCCGAGCGCGAGGATGACGGCGAGCCGCCAGACGATGTCGCGCGGCAGCAGCGCGGCGAACAGCCTGTCGCGCGCGCGAAAGACGCTGGACAGGAACTCGGACCAGCCGAGCAGGGCGGCGACAAGCGCGGCGGCCAGGCACAGCGCCGACCATTCCGGGATGTTGTCGTGCGCCCAGGGAAAGACGCTCGCGGCAAGAAAGACCAGCGTGCCGGCGGCAATGCCGATCAGCACGGTCATGGTCGAGCGCTGCAGGAAGGCATAGGCGTGGCGCAGGTTGCCGCCGCCCGCATATTGCGGCCAGTAGCGCAGGATCATGCTCTGCTGGCCGACGATGTTCACGAAGGAGACGAGGCTGGCGGCCGCGAAGGCGGTGCTGAACAGGCCGAAGCCTCGCACATCGGTCACCATCGCGGCGACCACGAACATCAGGAAGTTGAGCGCCGCGCTGGACAGCTTGATGGCGACGGCGACGGCCCCTGCCCCGGCGAGGCTGCCCAGCGCCGGCAGGCGAAAGCGCCGCCGCTCGGCTGCAAAGTCTTGTCGTTCATCCATGTCAACGAGCCTGTGGCGCACGGAACCGGGCCACGTTCCTATCGGCCAATGCGACACGAATGAAAAGGGTCAAGCGTCGAACATGGTTACAGCGGGATGGTGACGTCAAAGCTGTAGGCCGGCCCCGCCTCACAGCTTGTGGCGCAGGTCCGCCAACAGGTCGTCGTCGTCGTTCGCCGCGTCGCGCATGGCCGCCAGGCTGCGGCTGTCGAGCAGTTCGGCCACGGCCTGGCGCACTTCCATCATGATGCGGCGGACCTGGCATGTCGCCTCGTCGCAGTCCTCGCAACGCTGGTACTGGCTGCGGCTGGCGCAGGGGATCGGCGCGAGCGGGCCGTCGAGCACGCGCACGACATGGCCGATCTTGATCTCGCTCGGCAGCTTCGCGAGGCGATAGCCACCTTCCTTGCCCTTCCGGCTCTGGACGAAGCCGGCGTTGCGCAACTCGCCGAGGATGGCGTCGAGGAATTTCTTGGGAATGTTGTTCTTCGCCGCGATGTCGCTGACGAAGGCGAGCTGACCCGGCGCCATCTTCGAGAGATAGACCAGGGCCTTCAGCCCGTACTTTCCTTTTTTGGTAAGCATGCCCCTAGACAGTCTGTGAGATCGTTGCCCGCGCCGACAATTGCCATCGTTTGTGTGCAAATAGTGGCCCGCAGGCGCCACTTAACTCCGCACACGCACATATTGGAACACCATCAGGTTGCCATTTCGTGTTGAAACGCGAATTTCACCGTAACAGTGGCGTTACAGCCGCACGCGGCGGCGCTGGAACCTTGCAGGTGCCTGACCGATTTATCTGCTGCGCCGATCCGGCGCGGCGGATTGGCGAGCATGAGCATGCCGGGCAACAAGCAGGCACAGGCCGAAACGGACAATGGCGCGACTACATACGCGCGTGATGCGCAACACGCGGCAAGGGAAGCCTCGCTCAACTATGCCGCCGACACTGAGCCCGGAATTCGCCGCAAGCGCGCAGGCGGCGGATTCTCCTACACGGATGAGCGGCGCGGGCGCATCACCGCCGCAAGCGATCTCGAGCGGATAAGGGCGCTGGCCATCCCGCCGGCCTGGACGGATGTATGGATTTCGCCGGACCCCGACGGCCACATCCAGGCCACGGGCCGCGACCAGCGCGGCCGCAAGCAATACCGTTACCACGCCCGCTGGCAGCAATGCCGCGACGAGGTGAAATATTCGAGCCTCTCCGAATTCGCACGGCGCCTGCCGAAATTGCGCGAGCACGTGGAGGCGGACCTGCGCAGGCGCGGCGTGCCGCGCGAGCGCGCCGTCGCATCGGTGGTCTGGCTGCTCGATAATTCGATGATCCGCGTCGGCAACGCGGCCTATGCCCGCGACAACAAGAGCTTTGGGCTCACCACGCTGCGCAACCGGCATGTCGCGGTGGAGGGCGCGAAGCTGCGTTTCGCCTTCAGGGGCAAGTCGGGCAAGGAATGGCGGCTGAAGCTGGTCGACCGCAGGATGGCGAAGATCATCCGCACCATGCAGGAGCTGCCGGGCCAGACATTGTTCCAGTATCTGGACGATGAAGGAGTGCGCCACCCGGTGCGCTCGCAGGACGTCAACGACTATATCCGCGAGGCGACGGGCGGCGATTTCACCTCCAGGCACTTCCGGACCTGGGGCGGCACGGTGCGCGCGCTGGCGCTGTTTGCCGCAATTCCCGGGCCGGACACGGAGGCCGGCACGAAACGGGCGATCAATGTGGTCGTCGACGAGGTGGCGCGCCGTCTCGGCAACACGCGGGCGGTCTGCCGCAAATGCTACATCCACCCCCAGGTCGTGTCGTCGTGGAGCGAGGGACGGCTGGATGAGGAGATCGCGCAGGCCAGACGGCTCAGGCGCAAGCGGCCGGGGCTCGACGACGAGGAAGCACAGGCGCTGCGATGGCTCGAGGCAAGCGAAAGCTGAAGCTGATCTCGTGAGGCTGGCCGCTAAAGCAGGTCGTATTCGATGAAGCCGGTCCGTCGGGCGACCCGGTCGTAGAGACGGCGAGCGGTGTGGTTCGTCTCATGCGTCATCCAGTAGACATTGGTGACGCCCGCCTTCGCCGTCTCGGCCTGCACCGCCGCGATCAGCGCCGCTCCGACGCCCGAGCCGCGCATGGATGCGTCCGTATAGAGGTCCTGAAGGTAGCAATTGTTCACCGTGGACCAGCAGCTGCGATGGTAGAGATAGTGGACGAGGCCGGCTAGCCTGCCGTCGACCAGCGCGAGGAAGCCCTTCGGCTCGAACGCGCCGGGATCGAAAAGCCGCGCCCAGGTGGTCGCATAGACCTCCTCGGGAACCGTCGTCTCGTAAAATTCGAGGTAAGCCGTCCACAGGCGTCGCCATTCGGCGTGATCGGATTTCTGCAAGGGACGCACTGTGACGGCCATGTCTGTCTCCCGCCTGCCGGCATCGGGCAGGCCTGCCTGTTCACGGATAAAGGTTGTAGCGGTCCCACTCGTCCTCGGGAATTAAATCGCCGATCCGATAGCGCAGCGACAGGACCTGCATGTGATCGGGCGCGGTCAGGCATTTGTAGGCGACGTGATACCATTCGCCCTTGCTGCGGAACGCGCCGCCGCGCGTCTTGATCTCGTCGCCCTGCATCTTCGGCTCCTGCGTGGCATAGGCCACCACGCGGTCTGGATGAAAGCGGCTGTCGTCATGCGCGATGCGATCGAGAACCTCCGCGTCGCAGCGCTGCTCCAGCCGGGTCTCGGGATCGAGGGCGAGCAATCCGGCCTTCATCCGCGAATCCAGCGCGTGGGCGGGAGAGCCGAGTGCAAGCCCGACGGCAAGAATCGCAACGGCCTCAACCCACGGCCAGGCGCAAAACATTCGCATGCAGGGCCTCCATGTCCAGTGCGCCGGTCGCATCGGCACGGCCGCGCAACCCCAAATACTCCGGACCGGCTTCCGGGTAAATGCCGGAGGGATCTCGGCGGCTGGGGTGGCGGATCGAATGCAAGGGAATGGTGCTGCCAGAGAGGATTGAATTCGGCGATTTTCCTCGACAGTCCTTGTTTTCAAACGATAATTTTCGATCCCTGTCAAGCACGGTGTAGAACCTCGGTGGGGAGGCCGCGTTTCTCTCCTTTGAAATGGAAATAGACCCCGCCCGAGCGCACCTAAGCGGCTCTGAACGGGGCCTGTTGGGTTAGTCTTTGATCTTCCAGCTACCGCCCTCGACAGGCCCGATCTTGTAGGCCGGGAGGTACGTGTCGATGGACTTGAGGATGGACTTGTAGAACTCCATCTGCCCCTTCGCCTTCTTGGCGTCTTCCGGGGTGCCCCGCGCCTTGGCTACGTTGTCCTTGATGAGCCTCTGGAAGAAGCTGCGGTCGTCGGACATCCGCTGGTGGAGTTGGTCTTCCAGATAGTCGGCAATGTGCCCGGAGAGGGAAGGACCGTCCCGGCTCTCTGACCGCTTGCGCCAGTAGGCCACGCGATCTCGGAGGGAGGCGAGACCCTCAAGGTATTCCTTCTGTGCCGTGGCGCGCTCGGCGTCCTTGGCAACCACGAGGGCCTTGAGTTCCTTATCCCGTGCCACCTGACGGGTCTCGCGATGGGTCTGGAGGGTTCTGCCGGTGATCGGCCCCTCGCCCGGAACCGAGACCGGACGGCCTCTGGCCTTGCTCCAGATGGACCACTGGTTTCCGCCCTTGTCAGCGACCACGTAGAGGTCCTCCTTGGGGAGACCGTAGCGCGCTTCGATGGCGGATGCCTGTGCCGTAATGGCGTCTTCGAGAAGCTCGGGGAAGTCGAGGGGCATGTCCCGGTACTTGGAGACCAACACCCCGTTGATCGGGACGGTGTTGTCGAGGATTTCTGTTTCCAGACGCTCCTTGATCTCGTCCTCCGTCGCACCATTCCGGGTCAGGGTCTCCACCTTCTCCATTGCGAAGGCGTAGTTCTGCTGCCGTTCATCCAGCCCCATACGCGACAGGACCTTCTTTGCGAGCTTGTCCGAGTCAGCGATGGAGAGCATGGAGCGGGCCTTCTCGCGCTCGGGCATTGCTGCGCGGTTAGCCGAGTAGAGGAGCGCGTCGTCGGTCTCGACGCCCCGCGATACTGCGAGGTCATACGCCTCCAGAAACTCCTTGGAAGCCTTGTTCGTCAGAACCTCGTCAAGGTACGGGGAGTTCACCTTCTTTAGCTGCCGGTAGAGGTCGGCGCTCGCCCGGAGATAGTCCGAGACCTCCCCTTTCTGGAGGAGCGTGTCAGCCGTCGCTCGCCCGGCGATGCCGTTGAGCGTGTTCTGCCACTCCTTGTTGGGGACGAAGTTTCCAGCATACCAGTCGATCCGGGCGAGGTTCACGATGGCTCGGGCTTCGTCTCCAGACTTGCCTTCCTCCATGAGGAGGCGGTGCTGTCCATCGAACTCGGCTTCCTTCTGTGCCACCACAGCGTTGATCTGCTTCTGCGCGGAAATGGAGGTGCGGCCTTCCCCGGAGGGGCTGTCGATCTCCACGTCCTGAATGTGGTTGATGCCGCCCATGCCGGTCATGGCGGTGTACGCGGAGGCGTAGACCTCCTGCTCCTGCCGGGAGCTTTCGTTGCGTAGAGCCCGCCGTGCCCGCTCCGCTTCCGCCTTGGCTTCCAGGGATAGTCTGGCGCGGCTGGACTGATCGACCATCGAAGCAAGCTGCGCGTCGGTATAGAGGCCGGAACCCCTGCGCTTCTCGGCTGCTGCTTCGGTGAAGGCTCCACGTGCCACCAAGGCACCATCCTCCACGAAGGCGTCAAAGCCCTTCTCGCGCACCTTCTGGTCATGCTGCGCGCTGGCCGCTTCAAGCAGCTTGAGGCCCCGGTCGGTGAACCCGGCGACCTTGATCAGGGGTGGCAGGATTTTCCCGTCCGCGCCCTTTCTGCTCCGCCCTTCAAGGCGTACTCCTCGGCAATGCGGAAGATCGTATCGTTCTGCTCCTGCCCCCACAGGTCAAGGAAGTCCCGGTTCGCTGCCGACTTGGTAAACACGATCTCGGCTGCTTCCTGCGGGGTCTTGCCGTGGATGGAAACCGCGTCGTCAATCGAGTTGCGGAAGCTGGCTATGACGGTGGTGTTCACCTCCTGCTTGGCGAGGGAAACCTTCTCCTCGGTGTCTTTCTCCATCCAAGACCGGAAGTGGTCCCCTGTCAGGCGGTAGAAGCTGCCCCGAGCGATCTCCGTAGGAAGCCGCTCCGCATACTCGGAACGCATCCGTTCATATTCGGCTGCCGCGTTGCCAGTCGAGCGGTCGAACTTCACGTTATAGAAGTCGAGCTGTGATTTTTCGTGGAATGAGGACCCTGTTTAAGGGGTGATTTTCGTCCAAGCGGGACCCCTTAACGATGGGGTCATCAAGATGCTTCCGGTTTCATCGGAGGCATTTGTTTTGGATGTTGATTGTGGAGACGATTGCGAA
>WPCJ01043421.1_pt1 | contig 38520 bp, 35 predicted proteins | sample 5399831 | NCBI WGS metagenome assembly WPCJ01 (sample SAMN12869470, study PRJNA574797) | sludge metagenome | isolation source: wastewater treatment of pH10 | place: China:Beijing | collected 2019-05-20 | reverse complement strand
GGCGGCCGCGTCGCGGCGCTTGCGGGCCGGATCGAGCCCGGCCGCGCCATGGCGTCCATCACGGCGCGGAAGGTCGCCTGTGCGTCGAAGACGGGATCGGCGAACGCGCCTTCTATCTGTTCGGAGCCAAGCATCAGTCCTCTCCGCGTACCATTGTGAAGAAATCGACCTTCGTGGCGGCGGTCTCGGCCCGTCGCCTTGCGTCGTCGGCCGCCTGCTTGCGCACCAGTGGCGCGACGACCTTCTCCTCGACCGCCGCGCGCATGTCCCGCGCGCACCAGATCGCGTCGAGGATCGCGGCGAGCCGCACCTTTTCCTTGTCGCGCCCGAGCGCATAGGCGTGGCCGATCTCGCCGGACGGAATCTGCACCGTGGCGCGCGTCACAGTCGCCTCTCCGGTATTGAACGGCGCGCCGCCGCCACCGATCCGGCCGCGCACCGTCACCAGACCGGTTTCGGGGCCGCGCAGCAGCGTCGCCTCGTTCGCCAGCCCGGCCGCGTCCATCAGTTCGCGCAGCTGGTCGGCGCTGGCCATTGAAAAGGCCGCCATCGCCGCCTTGCGCGCTATATTAGTCTTGCGTTCCTGTCCTCGTTCCATCGTTCCCACGCGCTCGATAAATTTGTCTATTGATATAGACAATCATACAAATTATACACATCAGATATCGCGTGTCGATGACGGCAGCATGACAGGACGCTGAAACATGGGAGCAGGCAGAGGCAGGATCGAGCGGCGCAGCGGCATCGCCCTGTGGCGACAGATCGCCGACCGTATCCGGCTCGGCATCGGCTCGGGCGAATTCGTGGACCGGCTGCCGCCCGAGATCGCGTTGGCCGAGCGCTTCGACGTCAACCGACACACGGTCCGCAGCGCCATCGCGGCGCTTGTTCAGGAAGGGGTGCTGAAGGCCGAGCAGGGGCGGGGCACCTTCGTGGAGCGCGCGAAGCGCTTCGCCTACCCGATCGGGGCACGGACCCGATTCTCGGAAGGCTTGCAGGGACAGGCGAGTGAACGTCGCGGAATTCTGCTCGATCATGCGGTCGAACCGGCGAGCGAAAAGATTGCCCTGGCGCTCGCTCTCGAACCCGGCTCCGCTGTGGTTCGTCTTGAGACGGTTTCGGAGGCCGATGGCCGCCGCGTGTCGCGCGGAACCAGTTTTTTCGACGCCGAAAGGTTCGCGTTGATGGATAAGGCCTATGCGGAAAGCGGCTCCGTCACCATCGCATTGAAAAGCTTCGGTGTTTCCGACTACTTCCGGCGCGAGACGAAGGTTTCGGCCCACCATGCCAGCGACTCGGATCTCGCCGATCTGCGCCTCTCGGCGGGAGCCATCGTGCTGGTCACGGTCTATGTCAATGTCGACCCCGAAGGCGTCCCGGTGCAATATTCCGAGGCGCGCTTCGCGGCCGATCTCGTGGAGCTTTCAGTCAGTTAGTGTTCGACGAAGGCTTCGAAGCCACCGAAGATCATGCGCTTTCCGTCAATCGGTATCTTCTCGAACTCGGCCTGCATGGTCGGATCGTCCATGACGATCTTCATGATGCGGTCGCGGTCGGCGCGCGACTTGTAGGTGATCCACGAGAAGATGACGGTCTCGTCCTCCTTGGCCATCACCGCGCGCGGAAACGACGTCAGTTCGCCATAGGGAACATCGTCCGCAGCCGTCTCCACATAGCTGAGCGCGCCGTTGTCCATCCAGACCTTGCTCATCCTGGATGCCATCTTCTTGTAGTCATCGAGATGCGCCTTCGGCACCGCCAACAGAAATCCATCGACATAGGTCATGCTCTTTTCTCCTTCGGTTGCCCCCAAGGAACGAACGGCTTCACGCCGATCCGACATGCCCCCGGATTTTTTCAGTGTCCCGGCCTGCCGGTCTTTCCGGGTCGCCTCTTGCGCTGAGCAGTGTCGGAGGGGTCCTCGTAGGAGCCCGCGCCGATCTTCTCTCGCCTGACCGGCTTAAAGCTCTCGACCGGCTTTTCGGTACGCCGCACGGTCATCTCGTCCAGTGAATTCTTGCGGAAGAGCGGGGAGGGCATGCCGTAGTCGGAATCGTGCGCCTCCTTGTGCGACTGCTTCTTGAACAGCGATCGCGAGACCGCCCCCGCTGGAACCGTATGGTCGCCGGAGGTGCCCATCTCGTCGAGGTCGGGCTTGGCGAAGAGGCTTTTGCCCTTGTCGTCTTCGAGAGTCCTGTGGCGCGCGACGCCCTTGTTGTGCTTGCCTTTCTCGCGGCCCGAGACGGGGCTCTCGCTTTCCGCATGCCGGGCGAGCGGGTCGTCGGAGATCGACAGTTCCAGTTCCGTCAGCCGCTTGATCTCGTCGCGCAGGCGCGCGGCTTCCTCGAAATTCAGGTCGGCGGCGGCATCGCGCATGCGCTTCTGCATGTGCTCCAGATGCGCCTTGAGATTGTTGCCGACCATGTTGCCGTCGGCCGCGAAGTCGGAAATGTCGGCGCGGACGTGGTCCTTCTCGTAGACGGAATCGAGGATGTCGGCGATGCGCGACTTGACGCTTTCGGGCGTGATGCCGTTGGCTTCGTTCCATGCCACCTGCTTCTCGCGCCGGCGCGTCGTCTCGGCGATCGCGCGCTCCATCGAGCCGGTGATCTGGTCGGCGTAGAGGATGACCTTGCCGTCCACGTTACGCGCCGCGCGGCCGATGGTCTGGATCAGCGATGTCTCGGAGCGCAGGAAACCTTCCTTGTCGGCGTCGAGGATGGCGACGAAGCCGCATTCGGGAATATCGAGACCCTCGCGCAGCAGGTTGATGCCGACCAGCACGTCGAACGCTCCGAGCCGCAGGTCGCGCAGGATCTCGATGCGCTCAAGCGTGTCGATGTCGGAGTGCATGTAGCGCACGCGAACGCCGTTCTCGTGGAGATATTCGGTAAGATCCTCGGCCATGCGCTTGGTCAGCACGGTGACCAGCGTGCGATAGCCCTTGCGGGTCGTCTCGCGGATTTCGCCGACGACATCGTCGACCTGCGTCTTGGCCGGACGGACCTCCACCGGCGGGTCGATCAGGCCTGTCGGGCGGATGACCTGCTCGGCGAAGACGCCGCCTGCGGCTTCCATCTCCCAACTGCCGGGCGTCGCGGACACGGCGACGGAAAGCGGGCGCATCGCGTCCCATTCCTCGAAGCGCAGAGGCCTGTTGTCCATGCAGGAGGGCAGGCGGAAGCCGTATTCGGCAAGCGTCGCCTTGCGACGAAAGTCGCCGCGATACATGCCGCCGATCTGCGGGATGGTGACGTGGCTTTCGTCGACGAAGACGAGCGCGTTGTCAGGAATATATTCGAACAAAGTCGGCGGTGGATCGCCGGGACGGCGGCCGGTGAGGTAGCGCGAATAGTTCTCGATGCCGGCGCAGGAACCCGTCGCCTCCAGCATCTCAAGGTCGAAGCGGGTGCGTTGTTCCAGCCGCTGCGCCTCCAGAAGACGCCCAGCCTTTTCAAGCTCTTGCAGGCGTCCCTTCAATTCTTCGCGGATGGACTTGATGGCCTGATTCAAGGTGGGTCGCGGCGTGACGTAGTGCGAGTTGGCGTAGATCTTGACCGACTTGAGGTCGCCGGTCTTCTGGCCGGTGAGCGGATCGAACTCGGTGATCGTCTCGATCTCGTCGCCGAACATGGAGATGCGCCATGCCGAATCCTCCAAGTGGGCGGGAAATATCTCGATCGTGTCGCCGCGCACGCGGAAGGAGCCGCGCACGAAATTGATGTCCTGCCGCTTGTATTGCTGCGCGACGAGGTCGGCGAGCAGCGCGCGCTGGTCGAGCCGGTCACCGACCTGCATCTGGAAGGTCATGGCGGTGTAGGTCTCGACCGAGCCGATACCGTAGATGCAGGAGACGGATGCGACGATGATGACGTCGTCACGCTCCAGGAGCGAACGCGTGGCCGAGTGGCGCATGCGGTCGATCTGCTCGTTGACCGACGATTCCTTCTCGATGAAGGTGTCGGTGCGCGGCACGTAGGCTTCCGGCTGGTAGTAGTCGTAGTAGGAGACGAAATACTCGACGGCGTTCTCCGGGAAGAATTTCTTGAACTCGGCATAGAGCTGTGCGGCGAGCGTCTTGTTGGGCGCGAGGATGAGCGCGGGGCGCTGCGTCTCTTCGATCACCTTCGCCATGGTGAAGGTCTTGCCCGAACCGGTGACGCCGAGCAGCACCTGCGTGCGTTCGTTCTCGGAAATGCCCGACACGAGATCGCGGATCGCCTGCGGCTGGTCGCCAGCGGGCTCGAAATCCGAAACCATCCTGATCGCGACGCCGCCCTCGGATTTCTCTGGACGGGCAGGGCGGTGCGGCACCCACAACTCGCCGTTCTTGTGCAGCGGATTGCCGCTCTCGATCAGCGCCGACAGTGCGGCGACCGTTGCGGTCACGCCTGAATTGTCGAGCGAGCCCGCATCCTCCAGCGATATGTCGAGGCCGGCCACCGGGTTGAGGCCGGCCGCGGCGCGCTCCTTCGCGCTAGCGGCGCCGCCCATGGAGGTGCCGCGCGCGGTCCTTGTCGGAGACGAGGAGCGTTCGGGGATCTTCTTGCGGGAAGGTTTATGTTGCCCCTCACCCTTACCCTCTCCCCGCAAGGGCGGGGATAGGGGGGCGTCGGCGTCGGAGCTTGTCTCTTCTTCCCCCGGGAACCGAGAAAGGGGAGTATCGGCATTGCGGCCATCCTCCTTCTGCCCGTCCTTGCGGGGAGCAGGTCCGGCAGGGAATGAGGGGCTGCGTTCGGCTTCCCGCGCGATCTCATCGGCCCAGTTGGAGATTGAACCCGAAAGAGGCGACCCCGAGAGTTGGGGCTGAGGGGCTTCGGAAAAGCCCTCGCGCCCAAGGGGAACGGCTGCATCGAGGTAATCGGTCAGCGGATTGCCTCGCCTGCGATAGGACGGGTCGCCGTCCGAAGCCGGAGGTTTCTTTTCGGAAGTTTTGGCCATGTCCTGAATATGGGGCGAGTCACGCCGAATGGAAAGTGCCGGTTGCAGGGCCATCGGGCATGCTGACAGGAGGGTGTCAGGAGCGGCGGTTCATGCGAACCATGCGGACAGGTCGCGGGAAAACCGGTATAGCTCCCTCCGGATCAAACGGAGACGAGGATGGCGGCTGAGGATTTCCTGCCGGGCGAGCCGGTCATCGCCGGGATCAAGGCCGATTTCGACCGCTACGAGGCGGAGCGCAACCGCGCCCGGCGCTCGATGATGTGGCGGGTCCCGCTCTATGACGGGCTGGTGCTCGCCGCCGTCTTCCTGATGGCATGGTTCCTGAACGCCCTTGCGGATCCTTACGAGCAGTGGCGCTCGACCTTGCATGTGTTTCTCTACGTCGCGGGCATCGCCGCGCTTTTCCTGGCGCATGCGCTGGCCGTTCGGCCCGCCCGGCGGGCCCAGCAATCGCTGCGCGGGCGGATCATGCCCATGGTCTTCGGCTTCATAGAGGATCTCGCCTATCGGCACGGCGTGGCCCCGGAATCCTTCAAGCGCCTGCCGCGTGAACTGATCGGGTCGTTCGAGAGCGAGCGTTTCGATGACGTCATCTCCGGGCGATACGAGGGGTTCCGGTTCGAGCTCTACGAGGCGGACCTGCGCCAGAAAGATTCCGAGGTTTTCAAGGGGATCGTCGTGGCGTTCGAGGCGATCTCGTCCTTTCCGGGGCTGCTGGTAGCGCAGCGCCGGACGAACAGGACGACGGGCTTCCTTGGCAGCCTCTTCGGCCGGCGCTTGCAGGAAATCCCGAGCGGCAATGCCGCGCTGGATGAAGTCTACGAGTTCCGAACCGACAACGTCGAAACCGCCCAGCCGCTGGTGCAGGGCAGGCTGGCGCAGGCGCTGGAATGGCTGGGCCAGACATGGCCCGAGCAACCGTCGCGCGTGGCGCTGGCGGGAAGCGAGGGTTACCTGCTCATCCCGCTGTCGAAGGATTTCTTCGAATTGCCCGAGGCGTCGCAGCCGCTCGACTATCATGCCCATGTCAAGCCGATGGTGGCGGACATGGTGGCGCTGCTGGCTACCGCGGCGCTGGTGCGCAAGGCCGGTGCGCCGGATGGACAGCCGACCGCCTGACCTGCGTCCGACATTTCAGAAGGCCGAATTCGAAGGCTCCGAAACGAGCAGGCGCCGGGATTTCTCCCAGCGCCTCCCTGTCAGACTTGGCCTTCGCCTGTGCCGCAGCCCGAAAGCGCGGCCGGCGCAGGCAGTGTCATGACGGTCCGGCAAAGCGCTTCTCGAAAGATTCGCATCCGCCTGACCAGCGCCCGCTTTCCCCGAAGGGGCCGCTGACGCGCCATCGAAAGTCTTTACCGGCCTTTCATGGCAGCATCGGTCCGCCGTTGGCGCTCGCACGCTTCCCGCGGTCCCGTTCTCAAGCTGGCGCGCAACGGGAAAACCCGCCGCCTTCCTGCCTGGTCCCGGGCCCCAGGTTGCTCCCTCCGCTTCCAACTTCGCCTTGCGGCGCCGCTTCGGTTTCGGGCCTGAGATGACCTGACGGTACGCCTTGAACGCAGCCCTGGGAATGGCCGGCGGCCTGTGGAAAGCGGGATTAACGGGGATCACCTGACGCAGGGGCAGGGCAGCGCTGAGGAAATGAATCAGGCGATTGCAATCCTGATTCAGGAACGCGACACAGGTATCTGAAAAGATTTCGTTTTTGAAATCAGTCGGGAAACAGCGCCGTTTGCCTCATCTGGAGATGCAGCGCCTTGCCGTCATAGGGATGCGCCTCGCAGACCGCCTCGTCGAGCTCGACGCCGAGGCCGGGTTCCTTCGAGGGAATTACGTTGCCATCCTGCCATTCGATCTTCTTCTTCAGGAGCTTGGCGTGGAAGCCGTCCCACTGCCTGAGGGATTCCAGGATGAGGAAGTTGGGCAGGGTCGCGGCAAGCTGGATGTTCGCCGCGCCGACGATCGGGCCGCAATAGCAGTGGGGCGCGATCTGGATGTGATAGGCCTCCGCCATCGCGGCGATCTTCTTGGTTTCCAGGATGCCGCCCGAGCGCCCGAGATCGGGTTGCAGGATGGCGGCCGCGCGGGTCTCGATGACGCGGGCGAACTCGGACTTTGTGGTCAGCCGCTCACCCGTGGCGATGGGGATCGACGTGCCGCGCGCGACCTGCGCCATCACCTCGGGCATGTCGGGCGGCACCGGCTCCTCGAACCAGAGCGGATCGTAGGGCTCGATTGCCTTCGCCATGCGCAGCGCGCCTGACGCGGTGAACTGGCCGTGCGTGCCGAACAATATGTCCGCCCGGTTGCCGACCGCCTCGCGGATGGCACGGACCATGCGCACGGACAGGTCGATGTCGGCAAGGCGCGGCTGGTGGCCGTCGAAGACGGTGTAGGGGCCTGCCGGGTCGAGCTTGACGGCGTTGAAGCCCTGGCTGACATAAAGAGCCGCGCATTCGGCGGCGAGGTCGGGGTCGTTGTAGACGTTCCTCGGGCCGACATCCTCGGTGTGGACGCTGCCTTCATGCGGATAGAGGTAGGTGTAGCTGCGCAGGGTCTCGTGGACCTGCCCGCCGAGCAGCTTGTAGACGGGCCGGTTCGCTTCCTTGCCGATGATGTCCCAGCAGGCCATCTCCAGCGCCGAGAAGCAGCCCATGCCGGACACGTCCGGACGCTGCGTGAAGCCGGAGGAATAGCAGCGGCGGAAGAAGGTTTCGATGTCGTGGGGATCACGGCCGATGAAATAGCGCTCCGCCATGTCCTCGATCATCCTGGCAGTGACGTGGGCGGAGAAGGTAGCGTTGTAGGCCTCGCCGTAGCCGACGACGTTGGAATCGGTCGTCAGGCGCACGAAGATGAAATATTTGCCGCCGATGCCGGGCGGCGGGTTGCCGACGACCCAGGTCCTGACGTCCGTGATCTTCATGTCTGGTCCTCCAGAACCATGTCCGCGCCCTTCCATCCGGTCATGATGGAGGCCGCATTGGTGTTGCCCGAGATGTTGTCGGGAAAGATCGAGGCGTCGATGACGCGCAGGCCCGACAGGCCGTGTACGCGCAGGCGTGGGTCGACGACCGACAGCGCCGCGTCCGGCCCCATGCGGCAGGTCGAGACCGGGTGGTAGACGGTGCCGGAACGCTTGCGGAAATCCTGGATGAGGTCCTCGTCGGAGGTGATCGACGGGCCGGGCAGGACTTCTTCCTCGATGATCTCGGCAAGCGCCGGCTGCGCGGCGATCTTGCGCACGAACTTCACGGCGGCCAGCATCTCGGCGACGTCGCGCTCGGTCGAATAGGCGTTGGCGACGATTTTCGGATGCTCGCGCGGGTCGGCCGAGCGGATCATGATCTCGCCACGGCTCGACGGGCGGCAGTTGGACAGGCCGACGGAGAAGCCGGGCCAGGGGTCTGGCGTCAGGATCGGCCGCTCGCCGCTTTTCGGGATGACCGTGGAGAAAGCCTGGAAATAGAGCTGCATGTTCGGCCGGTCGAGCGACGGATCGGTGCGGAAGAAGCCGCCGGCGGCGTTCATGGAGAGCGTCAGTGGCCCGTTGCGCAGGAGAAGATAACGCATGCCGACCAGCAGCTTGCCCCACCACGGGCGCAGGATCTGGTTGAGCGTCGGCAGCCGGCCCTTGAAGGTGTAGTTGATGCCGTGATGGTCCTGGAGGTTGGCCCCGACATTGGCATTGGCGTGGACGACAGGGATGCCGAGCCCCTGCAGGAGCGCGGCGGGACCGATGCCGGACAGTTGCAGGAGCTGCGGCGAGTTCACAGAGCCGCCCGAGATTATGATCTCGCGAGCCGCCCGCGCGGTGACGCTGCGGCCGCGTTGCTCATATTCCACGCCGACCGCGCGGCTGCCCTCGAACACGATCCTCGTCGCCAGCGCCCCGGTTTCGACGCGCAGATTGGGGCGTTTCATGGCGGGCCACAGGAAGGCGCGCGCCGCCGACATGCGCTGGCCGTTCTTCGCATTGATCTGGTAGACGCCGACGCCTTCCTGCGTCGCTCCGTTGAAATCCGGATTGAGCGGCAGGCCTGCCTGCTGGCCGGCCTTGAGATAGCGTTGCGTCAGTGGATGGACGACGGGGCGGCAGTCGCGGATGTGGACCGGGCCGCCGGCGCCGCGCCACTCGTTTGCGCCGCCTTCATAATCCTCGATGGCCTTGAAGGCCGGGAGAAGGTCGCCGTAGGACCAGCCCGGATTGCCGGCGGCGGCCCATGCGTCGAAATCCTCGCGCTGGCCCCTGATCCAGACCATGGCGTTGATGGAGCTGGAACCGCCGATGATCTTTCCGCGCGGCCAATGGTCCGCGTTGCCGGCAAGACCGGCGTCGGGCTCGGCGCGGTAGTTCCAGTTCACGGCCGGGTCGAAGAAGGTCTTGCCGTAGCCGAGCGGCATCTGGACATAGAAGCGGCGGTCGGTCCCGCCGGCTTCCAGAAGCAGCACCTTGTGGCGGCCGCTCGCCGTCAGCCGGTCGGCGAGCACGCAGCCCGCCGAGCCGGCCCCGACAATGATGAAATCATAGGTTTGCATGACTTGCAGCTCGCGGACGGATTGCCGGAGGTTAGTCCGCGAGCTGCGAATTCAACATTCGCGCATCCGGCATGGCCTGTGGAAAAAGCGACTGGAGCGCCCGCTGCTACTCTATCGGCCGCGCGTTCGGCCTGTCGCGCCACATGCCAGGCGACCAACGCAGCCGCAAGCAGCTACAGCGCCGCGATCAGGAAAGACAGGCCGTCATCATCGGGTTTCCGAGAAGCGCCTTGGCTTGCGGCCGACTCTGCGGCAAGAAAAGACTCATCACATAGCGAGCGAGGACCATCGATTTGACCGTGGAGCGACTGGAACCGATCGGCGAACTGACACTGCGCACGTTGGCCATGCCCGCCGACACCAACGCCGCCGGCGACATCTTCGGCGGCTGGGTCATGGCGCAGATGGATCTTGCCTGCGGCATCCGCGCCGCCGAGCGCGCGCGCGGCCGCGTCGTGACGGCGGCTGTGAAGGAAATGTCGTTCGCCGCCCCCATGAAGGTTGGCGACACGCTCAGCATCTACACGCAGGTGACGCGGGTCGGCCGCACCTCCATGACGCTCAAGGTGGAAGCCTGGGCGCAGCGCTATCTGACGCATCTCAAGGAGCGTGTGACGGACGCCGAATTCGTGATGGTCGCGCTGGACGGGGCCGGCAAGCCTACCCCCGTGCCGCCGGAATGAAACCTACCGGGCGGCCTTGGGGAAGGCCGCGTCGAAACGGGCGCGGGCGGCCTGGACCCTGTCTGTGTTCCTGCGCGCCCATTCTCCGAGCTGGTACACCGGCTCCAGAAGCTCGAAGCCGAGCTTGGTGAGCTCGTATTCGACGCGTGGCGGGATCGTCGGATAGACGGTGCGCGTGACGAAGCCGTCCCGTTCGAGCCCGCGAAGCGTGGTGGTGAGCATCTTCTGCGAAATGCCGCCGATGGCCGTGCGCAGCTCGTTGAAGCGCAGCCGGCCGTCGCCGAGCTTACCCACCACGAGCACTGTCCATTTGTCGCCGACGCGCTGCAATATATCGCTGACGGCGCGGCAATCCTCGGTGCGGTGAACGTGCCTCGGTTTCATAAAAGTGCCTCCTTGTGGAGCCTGCTTTCGGTATCCTATGTAATGCAGGTATCTCTTGGATACTAGAGCATAATAGGAGACTGGAATGTCCAAACCCAAGATCGGCGTGATCGTCGGTTCGACGCGCGCTGCCCGCTTTGCCGACAAGCCGACGGAATGGATCGCGGCACTGGCCAAGGCGCGTGGCGACCTCGATGTCGAGATCGTCGATTTGCGCGATTATCCGATGCCTTTCTTCGACGAGGCCGCATCCTCCCTGTGGGCGCCGTCGAAGAACGAAGTGGCCCTGCGCTGGCAGAAGAAGGTCGCGGAACTGGACGGGTTCATCGTGATCGCCGGCGAATACAATCGTGGCCCGACGGCCGTCCTGAAGAACGCGCTCGACTACGCCTATACGGAATGGAACCGCAAGCCCGTGACCTTCGTGGGCTATGGCGGCGTGGGCGGCGCGCGCGCCGTCGAGCAGTTGCGGCTGCACGCGGTGGAGCTGCAGATGACGCCCAGCCGCTACGCGGTCCATATCGTGTGGGCCGACTATGTGCAGATCGTCCAGCAGGGCAAGAGGATCGAGGAATTCGAACACCTCAACCAGGCGGCGGGTGCGGCGCTTGACGACCTCGCCTGGTGGGCCAGCGTCCTGAAGGACGCACGCGAGTCGGATGTGAGCCGCAAGGCCGCCGCATAGCGTTCAGTCTGCCGTTTTTGACATTGAAGAGGCCGCGCAAGCGGCCTCTTTGCTGCGGCCTTGGAGTGAACGCTTCTAATTCGCCCCGGCGCGATGGACGCCCGGCAGGCGCGACGCGATGATCTTGTCGATGCGGCGACCGTCGAGATCGACCACCTCGAAGCGCCAGCCCTGCGCATCGACGCATTCGCCGGTCAACGGCAGCCGGTGCAAATGCGACAATACGTAACCCGCCACGGTCTCGTAGTCGCGGTTGTCGGGAAGGTCGATGCCGAGCAGATCGGCCATCTCGTCGGCCTGCATGTAGCCTGCGAGCAACCAGGAGCCGTCCTCCCGCTGCACCGCCGGCGGCTCCTCCTCCTCGTCGAGGTCGGACCGGAAAACGCCGGTGATCGCCTCGAGAATGTCGGCGGGCGTCACGATGCCCTCGAAATGACCGTATTCGTCATGGACGAGCGCGACCGGCACTTCGGCCTCGCGCAGCGTCGTCAGCACGTCGAGCGCATCGGCCTGGTCATGCGCGATGGGGGCGCTGCGCATATGCTTGCGCGGATCGTAGGGCTCTCCGGCCAGAAGCGAGGCGAGCAGGTCGCGGGTCTTCACGACGCCGATCATGTTGTCGACGACGCCTTCGCCGACCGGCAGGCGCGAATGCTGCGTCTCGATCAGCATCTTCCTGGCGGCGGCCTCGTCCCATTCGAGGTTGAGCCAGTCGATCTCGGTGCGCGGGGTCATGACGGCACGCACGGCGCGGTCGCCCAGCCTCATGACGCCGGCGATCATGCGCCGTTCGTCGGACTCGATCGTGCCGTGATGCTCGGCCTCGGCGACGAGCATCTTGATCTCCTCGTCGGTGACCTTTTCCTCCGACGCGCCGGACTGGCCAAGCAGCCAGAGCACGGCTCGTCCCGATATGTCGAGCAGGAAGACCAGAGGAAGGGCTGCCTTGGAAAGGAAGGTCATCGCCGGGGCGACCATGACGGCTATGCGCTCGGGGTCGCGAAGCGCGATCTGCTTGGGCACAAGCTCGCCGACGATCAGCGATGCATAGGTGATGACCGCCACCACCAGGCCGACGCCCAGCGTGCTGGCGGTGCCTGACGACATGCCGGAATCCCTCAGCGCCGAGGCGAGCCGTTCGCCGAGCGTCGCGCCCGAAAAGGCGCCGGACAGCACGCCGACCAACGTGATGCCGATCTGCACGGTGGACAGGAAACGTCCGGGATTCGCGCCGAGTTCGAGCGCACGCGCCGCGCCACCGACATTTCGGTCCATCATCGCCTTCAGCCGGGCAGGGCGGGCGGAAACAACGGCCAGTTCCGACATGGCCAGAAGGCCGTTCACGCAGATGAGCAGGACGACAATAGCGATTTCAAGAAACATCGGCGCTCAATAGCATCCTGACGGGATCGTAGGGAATAGATGCTTGGACGAAAGAGACGGCTTGTCGAGCATTACTGCGGTGCTTCCAATACGCCTATGGTCGCCATGCCGTCGGTGAAGAAGGGGTCACCGCCACCGTTGCGGCCCGTTTGCGTCGCGCCGGAGCCTTCGATCGGATAGGAGGTGCTGATCCAGCCGGCCGCGGTCAGGTCCTGGATCACGATATCGCGCTCCGCGTCGACGTCCGGCCCGATGTGATGGGTGACCTGCCCGGTGTCGTGGCTCAGGCCGACGCCACGGTCGAAGCTCGCAGCACCCAGCCAGAGCGGGCCGTCGCCCACGGCAAACGGGTCCGCCTGCCAGAAGCGGACGTGATGGCGCTGGTCGGCGCTCCTGCCGACCGGCTTCTCGAAGGCGAGGCCTTGCGGTCGCCCGTCGAAAAGCAGCGTGCTGACCGGAGCATCGGCGTCGGCCCTGTCGAACAGCACGCTTATGCCGATCTCGATGCTGGTACGCAGCGTGATGGGGTCGGCCGGACGCCAGCCCGCCGCCGAGAAGGCCTTGAGCACGTCGTTGCGGCTGCCGACGAGGCCGACATTGATCGGATCGCCGGGAATGCCCTGCGTCGTCGTGGTGCGCATGTCGGGATGGCTGAGGCCCGCCTCGCGGAACCACCAGAACTCCGGCGCGACCAGATAGGCAACCGCCAGATAGGCGAACAGCAGGACGAGGCTCGCCGTGGCGGCGTGGCGCGAGCGGTGTCTTTGCGGCTTGGGCGGATCGATCGACATGAGGCCAGTCTATGCCGGCATAGTGCCGTTGCGGAAGCACCCCGTTGGCTGGCGACCTCGGCTGCCGGAGTCAGCGGCAGGCGACGTAGTTGTTGCGGCGCTGCTTGATGTCGAAGTGGAAGTGGTTGCGATGGTCGTAGTTGTAGCCGGGACCGAGCACCGTGTTGAAATATTGACAACCGTCCGCGCGGACCGTGTTGAGGAAGCCGCGCTGACGGAAGGAGAACAGCCCCGGCTTCTTGACGTCGATATCCTTGCCGTTGTTGAGCTCGACGCGCATGATATCGAGGGCGTTGCCCTTGCCGTGCTCGGAAAGGACGCCGCGGCTGTCGGCGATCTTGCGGCAGGAATAGCTCGAGCCCTGATGGATGGTCTTCACCCCGCTGAAATAGCGGCGGCGCGCGGCCGGGACGAGTTCCTTCTGGGTCCATTGCGCGAAGGTGAGCGCCATGGCGCAGGACAGCGTGGCGGCCGGCTTCATGCCGACGCTGCCGAGTGCCGAGACCTTGACCGGGTGGTCTATACCGCACTGCCCCTCGCTGATCGGCGGGAGGTCGACATAGGCCACCTTAAGGCGCTTCAGTTCACGGCGGCAGTCGACTTCTTCCGGTGGAAGGTAGCTGGTCTCGGAAACGACGGGCGGGTCCGGCCGCGGATAGCCGACGAGGAAGGGATCGGAAGGCAGGGTCTGAAGCCCCACGTCCGAACGCGGCGTGACGGTTGCGATATCGGCTTTCGGCACGGCGGCCGTGGACGAGCCGACATCGACCGCGGGCTCGAGCGACAGCACGCTGCCGGTGGTGCAGGCGGCAACGGTCGCGGCGAGAAGGAGGAACGCGCCGCCGAGGAACAGCCGGGGCAGCCTTTGGCTCTCTCGCGTTGTGCGCGGCTGGCCGGCGCGGCCATCGTTCGCCATCGGGCAGGCTCCGAAACTCGATACGAAGGGCATTGCCGGATACAGCCCTGAAATGCCCTGGAAAGCCTCAATCTAGAACGCAAACGTAAAGGAAAGCTCAGCGGCGCGGTTTACGCGTGCGGCAAAAATGCGGCGCGTTCACTCGCAGACGGTGCCGCCGTTGCGCCGTGGAGCGAGATCGAAGTGCAGGTGCTCCGAATGATCCGGCGCGCCGGGACCGAGCACGGTCTTGAACGGACCGCAGGCGGCGGCGCGCACCCTGTCGAGGAACTTGCCGTTCTTTTCGGGCGGATCGGGCTCCACCATGACGGTCGTGCCGCCGGACAGGGTGAAGGACGCGATGTCCAGCGCATTGCCGAAGGCATGCTCGGACAGTTTACGGGTGCCGTTGCGCGGCCGGCAGACATAGGCCGAGGCGTGCGCGACGGATTTGAGCGTTTCGCCGAAAATCTCCTTCGCGGCGGGTGATATGATGTCCCGCGCGAAGCGGGCGGCGGTCTCGGTCATGGCGCAGTTCATCTCGCCCTGCGGCTCCATGGCGAATTTGCCGAGCGAACTGACGACCAAGGGGTAGGGCATCGAGCAACCGGAATCGTCCGATCGGGATTTGCCTTCCCTGAACGTCACGCCAAGCCCGGTCAGCCGCCTGCGGCAGGCCGCTTCCTCCTGCGGCAGGATGCCGGAAGGATCCGGGTGCTGCGCCGAACGGGGATCGGGCAGCGGCGCGGGCTCGGCCGGTTCGGTTTGCCCGGGCGACTCGCCATGGGGAGGTATGTCGGGCCGGAACTCCGGCTTAGGAGGCTCGGCGGGCGCTGCGGCCGGCGCATCGGCGTTGGGAGACGCTGATTGCGGAAGCGGTGCGGTTTCGGGAAGCTGCACCTTGTCCGGGGCGGGCTGCATGTCCGGTTGTCCGGAAGGTCGCAGTATTTCGGGGACGGGAGCCCGTTTGGGAAGCCTGGCCGCATCGGCCGCATGGATCACAAACAGCGGCAGCCCTGCCGCAAGAAGCGACGCCAATCGGCCGGACAGGTGGAACGAAGCGCCGCGCATGGGGCGGAAACGTCCGTACCGGCGCGGGGTTGCACATTGCCGTGCCGCGTTCGATCACGAATCATTCCGCTGCTGAAACGCCGATTGCCTCCAGCCCTTCCTCCAGCCAGTCTCCTAGCATCGGCATGCCAAGCAGATAGCGAGCCGGACGGTAGTTACGCTGCCGGGCTTCGGCGACCGCCTCGGCGAATTCGGCTGCCTCGTAGTCGCCGCGGCCGATCCAGGTGAGTGCGATCAGTTCGACCGCCTCGTCGACATTCAGTTCGCGCACGATCTGGCGCAGTTCCTGCGCGGTCAGATCCTCGGTCTCTTCTTCCGCAAGACCGTCGTGATGGTGCGTCGCGCGCGCCTGATCGTCCAGTTCCACCTCGTGCTCGGCCCCGTCGTCATAGTCCTCGTTGACGGCGGCGCTGACGGCGCGCGTCTTTTCGATGATGAGGCGCACCGTCTCCGGCGCGATGGTGAGGTCCCAGACGCTCTCGACTGCCTTTTGCACGCGATTTCCCCGGTCGTTTCCGCAACTAAAGCAAATTGCCGCGCGCGATGTAAGCCCGCCCGCTTCGATGTCAAAAAGGGATGAGGCCGGTTGCCCAGAGCCAGCCGGCGGTGACGGCAAGGCTTGCCAGGGTCATCGGGATGCCCGAGCGGGCGAAATCCAGGAAGGAGAGCGATACGCCGCCCGCGGCCGCCCGCTCGGCGACGATGATGTTGCAGAGCGAACCGGTGAGCAGGAGATTGCCGGCGAAGGTAGAGAGCAGCGCCAGCGCCGTCAGGACACCATGCGACAGGTCGGGCATCAGCTTGATCATCAGGATCACGGCGGGCACGTTGCCGATGGTGTTGGAGGCCGCGAGCGTCAGCGGCGTCAGCACCGAAAGGCGGTCGGGCATCAGGCCCTGCGCGGCGAGCCATTCAAGGCCCTCCTGCGCAAGCCCGGTCTTGGCGAATGCCGTAGTCACGCCGAACAGGCACGTGAACAGCAGCAGGAGATGCCAGTCGACCGCGCCGATCATCGCGCGCGACGAAAGGCGGCGCGACAGCAGCAAGAGGCCGGCGACCGCCAGCGCCGCCAATTCGCGCGCCAGCGGGGTCATGAACAGGCCGATCAACAGGGCGACGGCCGCAAGTCCCTTGGCGAGCTGGAAGCGGTCGATCCGGGCGGGGGGAGCATCTGCCGGAGCAAGCCCGTTGCCGGGCTCCAGCTTCCATGTGGCGGCAACGGAGACGAAGACGATGGCGAGGCTGGCAATCGTCGGGGGCGCGGCGAAGGCCATATAGGTCCAGAAGTCGAGGCCGCCGGCCTGCCCGATCAGTATGTTCTGCGGATTGCCGATGAGGGTCGCGGCCGAGCCGGCATTGGCGGCGCCCGCAAGGCCGATCAGATACGGCCTCGGGTCGAGCTTCTGCGACATCAGGCCGGCCGCGACCAGCGGCGTCAGCGCGAAGACGACAACGTCGTTCGTGAAGATGGCCGAAAGCACGCCGGTGGCGGCGATGAGCGTGACGAGAAGGAGTTTCGGGTTGCGCGCGGCATGCACGATCCGGTGGGCAAGCCAGCCGTAGAAGCCGGAATGTTCGAACTGCGCCGAAAGGATCATCAGTGCGAAGAGCAGGGTGATGGTTGGCATGTCTATCGCCGCGCCGGCCTCTTCCATCGAGAGGTCGCCGGACGCCAGAAGCACGATCAGGCCGAGCAGGGCGACGCCCGTGCGGTCTACGGCAAGGCCCGGCACCCGGCCCAGCGCCATGCCCAGATAGGTTAGCACGAAAACGGTTACCGACAGCGTCGCCATGCCTTCCCCGGACGATTGCCGGATGACAGATAGCGCAGTCGCGCTGAATGCGCGCGGGGGTGGCGGAAAAATTTACCGGCGCTGTTGACCGGAAGGCACCTTGCAGGCGAGGCAAGGGCAGGAACGGTCGAACCAGGGAGTATAGGATGTCTCTGACGGGCAAGACGCTGTTCATTACGGGCGCTTCGCGCGGGATCGGCCTTGCGATCGCGCTGCGGGCCGCCCGCGACGGGGCGAATGTGACGGTCGCGGCAAAGACGGCCGAGCCGCATCCCAAGCTCCCCGGAACGGTCTACACGGCTGCCGAGGAGATCGAGAAGGCCGGCGGCAGGGCGCTCGCGGCCATATGCGACATCCGCGACGAGGCACAGATCGCGGAGGCCGTGGCAAGGACGGTCGAGGCGTTCGGGTGCATAGACATCTGCGTCAACAATGCGAGCGCGGTCAGCCTGACGGGCACGCTTGAGACGGACATGAAGCGCTACGACCTCATGCAGCAGATCAATACGCGCGGAACGTTCCTCGTGTCGAAACTGTGCATCCCGCACCTGAGGAAGGCGGCAAATCCGCATATACTGAACCTCGCGCCGCCGCTCGACATGAAGGCCAAATGGTTCAAGGACCATGTCGCCTACACGATGGCGAAGTTCGGCATGTCGATGTGCACGCTCGGGATGAGCGCAGAACTCGAAAAGGACGGGATCGCCGTCAACTCGCTGTGGCCGCTGACGACGATCGACACCGCCGCCATCCGCAACCTGTTGGGAGGACCGGCCGTCGCATCGATGAGCCGCTCGGCTGACATCCTCGCGGATGCGGCATATTCTATATTGTGCAGTCCCGCGCGTGAGACGACCGGTAATTTCTTCATCGACGAGGAGGTCCTGCGCGCCGCGGGCGTCACCGACTTCTCGGTCTATGCGCCGCAGGCGACAGGAGAACTCGCGGGTGATTTTTTCGTGCCGGACGAGGTGTTCGCGCGCAGCCCGACGAAGGTCAGGAGGTCATTCGGCTGACGGAGAGAGGGCGTTTCAAAAAAGAAACCCGGCCGGGAGGGGATCGGCCGGGTTTCGGTCCCGTGGAGGGGCGGGACGGGGCAGGGAAGCCTTGACGTGGAATCTGGTGCGTAAAGCCCCAGATTCAATGGGTGCGCCAGAAAATCTCCGGCGTCGGCGCTATCGGGCGCTTGCGACCGGCGCGACCAGCGGCGTGATGCGCCGGATGGCGACCCGCCTGTTCTCGCGCTCGGGCTCCTGCGTCTTCACCTTCAGGTAGCGCTCGCCGTATCCTTGCGTCGCAAGGTTCTCCGGCGGGATGGCGAAGACGTTGGTCAGGGCCTCGGCGACGGCTTCCGCGCGGCGGTCCGACAAAGCGAGGTTGGCGACGTCGGAGCCCACCGCATCCGTGTGTCCCTCGATGAGGAAGGTTTCGGCCGGATTCTTGTCCAGCAGCCGCTCCATCGCCTCGGCCACGCCTTCCAGCCTGCGGATCTCGCTTTCGGGAATCGAGGCGGAGCCGAACTCGAAGGTGAGCGTGTCGAGATCGACCCGGCGCGCTATGTCGCGCACGCGCGCCGAACGCTTGACCTCGTCGACCGAATAGAGACGCTGGACCCGCTCGACCGGCGGGCGTTCGAGGAACTCGTAATAGTCGTCCGGCCCTTGCGCATATTCGGATTCGAGGATGTATTCGCGGCGCGGTATGTTCAGCCGCATCGGCGGAAGGTCGAGACCCGGATCGCGCCATTCGCGTACGCGGTCGAAATTGTCCTCGTCGACATAGGCGAGCACATATTCTCGTCCGTCCGGCATGATGCGCGAGCGCCGGATAACGTCGCCGTAGCGGTCGCGGATGGTGACGACCTGCACGCCGTTGTCGCGGACGATGGTTTCGCGGGTGCGGCCGCGCGGCAGGTCCTCGTAGTAGACTTCGCGGGCATCGCGCGACATGCGCGGGCGGTCATTGCTCTCGACCATCATCTGGCTGCCGATCCCGACGATGATGCGGTCGCCGATCTCGCGAAGGATGTCGACGCCCTCGGGACGCTCGCGGTTGCGGCGATTGTCGTCGGGCGCGCGCTCGCGCCGCTTGCCGCGTTCCTGGGTGACGGCCTCGATACGGCGTGGCTGTGCGGCTTCGGTCGCCGCCGCGTCGGATTCGGGGGGAGGACCCTGGTCGACGGGCGCCGGAGGCTGCCCGGCCTGCTCGCGGTCAGGCCGCTTCCGCTTCGTTCCCTGATCGGCGGGCTCCTCCTCTTTCTGGCTGTCGAGGATCGGAGCGGCATCGGGTTCGGCGGGCTCGGCTTGCGGCGCGGATTGCCCCTGTTCCCGTACTGGCTGCTCTGCTGCGGGCTTTTTAGCCGAAGGTCGCTTTGCCTGGGGCTCGGCTTCTTGCGAAGGTGCCGCGGGCGGGGCGGCTTCGGGCTGTGGCGCCGGTTCGAGCTCGGGAGCAGGCCGCGGTTCCGGTGCGGGCTCGGCCTGGGGAGCCTGCTGCTCGTCAGCCGGAGGACTGGCCTCGGGCTGCGGAACCGCAGGTACTGCCTCCGCTGGCGCGGGGCGGGGCGCAGGTTCGGGTTCAGGGATGGATTCAGGTTCGGACCGAGGTGCTGCTTCAGGTTCCGGCTGCGCCGCCGCTTTCGGCTCAGGTTTAGGTTCGGGCGCGGCTTCCGGGCGCGGCTCCGGTTGTGGGGCCGCTTCCGGCTTGGGCTGGGGTTCGGGGGCAGCCTGTGGTTCCGGTTCAGGCGCGGGTTGCGGTTCGGCCTTTGGTTCGGCCTGTTGTTCCTGTTTCGGCTCAGCCGCCGGAGCCTGCTCTGCCGGAGGGCAGTCCTCTCCCTCGCACTCCGCCTGGGCCAGGATGAGGGGTGCCCGCGAAGCGTTCTGCGCCAATGCGGCGGCACCGGTCGGGTCGGAGCCCGTCAGGGGAAGTGCGCTCAACGGTGCGGAGGCCATCAGCAGGCCGATCGCCGTGCCTGCCGCTGTAGGGGCCAGTATCCGGGCAAATATCCGGGAGGGGCGCTTCATGTTCAGTTCTCCTGGCTTCTCGTAGCGACATCCCCTGGGGACGTCTCGGGTGAAACTGTGGGTGCGAAACCAAACCGGGCAGGTTTGGTTCCCGACGAGTCGGTGCGGCCGTGCAGTCTTGCACCTTGAGGACGGCGGCACGGCGACATCGTGTCCGAAACAAGGAAATGATCGGGACCGGCAGCCTTGACCTTGTGGTGGGAAGGGCTCACATGCGCGACATGTCCAAGCCATTCTGGAAAGAGCGAACGCTCGAGGAGATGAGCCCGCAGCAATGGGAATCGCTTTGCGATGGCTGCGGCAAATGCTGCCTGTCCAAGCTCGAGGACGAGGACACGGGCGAAATCTATTTCACGAGCGTCGGATGCCGCCTGTTCGACGCGAAAACCTGTCGCTGCAAGGATTATGCGAACAGGCTTGCGACGGTTCCGGACTGCGTGGGGCTGACGCCGGAAAACGTGCGCACCATAAGCTGGCTGCCGAGCACCTGCGCCTATCGGCTGGTGGCGGAGGGCCGCGACCTCTATCCGTGGCATCACCTGATTTCGGGGGACCGCAGGACCGTCCATACCGCCGGCGTGTCCGTGCGCGGGCGCGTCACGGCCTTCGAGGGCGACATGCGCGAAACGGAGGATTATTTTGACCATATGCTGGACGGTGAGCCCTGAGCGCGCTCGGTTGTTCGACACAGATCAACGCTTTTTGCGATGAACGGCGAATGAACGGCCGGTTCCCGAACGGTTCAGCCTGAAGATCCCATTCTGTCTGCATCGTTCGTTTCGGCGAACAGTCCAACAGGAGACATCATCATGTTTGCCAGACTCAGGATCGCTGCCCTTTCTGCCCTTGTCGGTCTGGGAACCCTGGCCGGTATTCCGGCGTCCGCGCAGGCCGACAATCTCTATCTCAATTATGGCGGTAGCCACGGGAGCGTCGGCTTCGAGTTCGGTGACTACGACCGGGTCGACTACCGCATGCATCACAGGCGTGACCGCTGGGACCGTGACTATCGCGGCTGCACCCCCAACCGCGCCGTCGACAAGGCACGGTACTATGGCGTGCATCGCGCCCGTGTCGTCGACGTGGGACGCCGCACCATCACGGTTTCCGGCTACAAGTGGGGCGAGCGCGTCCGCATGACTTTCGGTCAAGCGCCGAACTGCCCGATCCTTCGCCGCTGATCGTCCATCGTAATCCGTGAAAAAGCCCGCGCCGACATCGGCGCGGGCTTTTTCATTTGCGTTTCCCCGCTGTGGAGGAATTGCATTTGCATTAAGGATGGTTCAGTTCGAAGGTCATGTTGACCTGCACCCGGTAGGCGTTTTCGCCGGGCTGGATCGGAACGGCCGACATGGCCCTGTCAAAGGCTTTCGCAGCCATCGGCATCGGTTGCGAGGTGAACGACTGGTCGGAAATCTCGACGACGCGGCCGAGCTTGACCCCGGCGGCCTGCGCGAGCGTGTTCGCCTTCTGCACGGCGTCTGCGACGGCATTCTTGCGCGCTTCGCCTATAACCGACGACGGGTCGTCATTGGTGAAGACGATGTTGCCGCCCTGGTTGACGCCAAGCGAAACGGCCTTATCGATGAGCTCGCCCGTCCGTCCGAGGTCGCGCACGCGCACCGAAAGGGTGTTGGTGACCTGATAGGCCACGAGTTCCGCCTGCTGCGAGCCGTCGGGCTGGTTGGTGAAGTTGTAGCGCGGCATGATCTGCAAGCCTGCCGTCTGGACATCCCGGTCATCGACGCCGGACGCCCTGATGGCCTCGATGACCTTCGCCATGTCATCGTTGTTGGCATCCATCGCCTCGCGGGCGGTCTTGGCCTCGCGCATGACGCTGAGCGAGATCAGCGCCATGTCGGGCGCCACCGAGGCCTCTCCCTCGCCGGTAACGATAATGCGCGGCTGGACCGGCGTCTCGGCCGCATGGGCCGCCAGCGGAAGGGACATGGCCGCAGCGGCAAGACCCAGCGCCATCATTCGTCTGTTCATGGAAGTGTCCTTGTGTTGTTTCCGGATTCGGTTAGGCCGCGATTGTGGGTGCAATGCGGCAGGGCGGCGGAGGGCGAAACCGCAGGCCCGCGCCAGCTCTTCAGGGTATATGCGCGGGATTCGAAGGCTTCCCCGCGGCCAGGCCAGGGGGGGGCTCAATGGTCTGGCAGAATTTCCAGACTCCCTTTAAGACTGCAAGCCACGCGCGGTAATAGGAGGGGACGTCCATGCTACGCTGCCGATTGTTCGTCGCAGGCTTCATGCTCGCCGTCATCCCCATGGCCACTCCTGTTCTGGCGCAGCAGGCTCCCGCCGAAGCGCCGATCGTGCTGACCGCCCCGGTAAAGCTGGCTCCGGTCACAACCCATGCAGATTTCGTCGGTTCAGTGGTCGCGGCCCAGCAGGTGGCGCTCGTCACCCGCGTCGAAGGCTTCCTGGATTCCGTCAATTTCACCGAAGGAAGCTTCGTGCGGGCCGGCAGCGTTGCCTTCGTGATCGAGAAGGACACCTATCAGGCCGCCCTTGCGGGGGCGCAGGCCCAGTTGCAGTCGGCAATAGCGGCCGAGGCCGGCGCGGAGGCCAATCTGCGGCAGGCCGACATCACGCTGGAGCGCCAGAAGGAACTGCTCAGGACCAACGCGGTCTCGCAGTCGACGGTCGATCAGGCGCAGGCGACGCGCGACAGCGCCGCCGCTCAGGTCGAGCAGGCGACCGCCCAGATCGCCCTGATGCAGTCGCAGGTGGAGACCGCGCAGCTCAATCTCTCCTTCGCCGACATCAAGACCCCGATAGCCGGACGTATCGGCCGTGCGAACATCACGGAGGGCAATCTGGTGACGCCGCAGAGCGGGCCGCTTGCCACCGTGGTCCAGACGGACCCTATCCGCGTCGTGTTCTCGATCTCCGATCGCGAATATCTGAGCGTGATCGAGGCCCTCAAGCCCAATGAGGCAGGCTTCACCGAGGACGCATCCTCCTTCCAGCCCAGGCTCAAGCTTTCGGATGGAAAGGAATACGACCAGCCCGGCAGGATCTCGTTCCTCGACAACACCATCGACCAGGCGACCGGGACTATTGCCGTCTTTGCGGAATTCCCCAACCCGAACATGAAGCTCGTGCCGGGCCAGTTCGTGCAGGTGAGCGTGCAGTCGGGCGAGACCGTCAACCTGCCGGTCGTCCCCGCCGCGGCGATCCTGCAGGACCAGGAAGGTCCCTATGTGTTCAGCCTCGACGAAGCAAACCGGGCGCAGATCCGCCGCGTGACGCTGGGCGCAAGGGTCGGCACCGACTGGGCGGTGACGTCGGGTCTGGCGAGCGGCGAGATCGTCATCGTTTCCGGGATACAGAGGGTAAAGGCGGGTCAGGTGGTGACGCCGCAGGCAGCGGGGAACTGACCGATGTTCTCTGACATCTTCATCCATCGTCCCAGGCTGGCGATGGTGATCGCCATCGTCATCACGCTGGCAGGCGCGATCGCGCTGCTGAACATCCCCGTCGCGCAATATCCCGACATCACGCCGCCAACCGTGCAGGTGACCGCGAGCTATCCCGGCGCCGACGCGCAGACGCTCGCAGACACCGTCGCCGCGCCGATCGAGCAGCAGGTGAACGGCGTCGAGGGCATGATCTACATGTCGTCGACGACGAGCTCGAGCGGCCTCTACACGCTGACAGTCACCTTCGCCGTGGGGACCGATCACGACATCGCGCAGGTTAACGTGCAGAATCGCGTGGCTCTCGCGACGCCGCTGCTGCCGGACGTGGTGACGCGTCTCGGCGTCAATGTGCGCGCCCAGCAGCCCAACTTCCTGATGATCGCCAACATCTTCGCCCCGAACGGGACCCATGACGGGCTGTTCCTGTCGAACTACGCGCAGATCAACGTAGTCAACCCGATCTCGCGCGTTTCGGGAGTCGGCTCGGCGAGCCTGATGGGCGGCCTGAGCTATTCGATGCGCATATGGCTCGACCCGCTGCGCATGGCGTCGCTCGGGATAACCGCCGACGACGTCACCAACGCGATACAGCAGCAGAACGTGCAGGCCGCCGCCGGCCTTATCGGCGCGCCGCCGATCCCCGACGACCAGGTCCTGCAATATTCGATCACCGCAGAGGGCCGGCTCGACAGCACCACGCAGTTCGAGAACATCATCCTGCGCACCAGCGCCAACGGCGCCATAGTCAGGGTGCGCGACATCGCGCGCGTCGAGCTTGGAGCGCAGAGCTATTCCTCCGACGCCCAGCTCAACGGAAAACCGGCGGCGACCATGGCCGTCTACCAGTCGCCCGGCTCCAACGCGCTCGGCGTCGCGCAGGCGGTCCGCGCGCAGCTCGACGTGCTCAAGGATCGCTTTCCGGACGACGTCGCGTATGAGGTGATCTACGATTCCACCGATTTCGTCCGCGCCACCATCCATGAGATCGTCTACACGCTGATCCTCACGGGCATCATCGTCCTTCTGGTCGTGTTCATCTTCCTGCAGGACTGGCGCGCGACGCTCATTCCCGCGCTGACCATACCGGTATCGCTGATCGGCGTCTTCGCCGTATTGCTGGCCTTCGGCTTCTCCGCCAATACCGTCACACTGTTCGCGCTCATCCTTGCGATCGGCCTCGTCGTGGACGATGCGATCGTCGTCGTGGAGAATGTCCAGCGCATCATGGAAGAGGAGCCGGGCATCCACCCGGCCGAGGCGTCGCGCAAGGCGATGGCGCAGGTAACGGGGCCGATCGTGTCGACCACGCTCGTGCTGATCGCCGTGTTTCTCCCGGTGGCGTTCCTGCCCGGAATCACCGGCCAGCTCTACCGCCAGTTCGCCATCACGATCACCGCCGCCGTGACCATATCGGCGATCAACGCGCTGACGCTGAGCCCGGCGCTTTGCGCGGCATTCCTGCGGCCGCCGGGGCAAGCACGGGGGCCTTTCCGCTACTTCAACCGCGCGCTGGACAAGACGCGCAACGGCTATTCCAGCATCAACGGGCTGCTCGCGCGCCGTTCCATCATCGCCGGGCTCATCATACTGGTCTTCGCGGGCCTGTCCGCATGGATGTTCGCGCGCACGCCGACCGCCTTCATTCCGACCGAGGACCAGGGCGTGCTCTTCGTCAACGTGCAACTGCCCGATGCGGCGGCGCTGCCGAGGACCAAGGAGGTTCTCACCAGGATCGAGCAGATCGCGCGCGGGATCGACGGCGTCGCCAACGTGGTCACGGTGTCCGGCTACAGCCTGCTGAGCGGGGCCATCCAGCCGAACAGCGGGCTGGGGCTCATCGTGCTGAAGCCGTGGGATGAGCGCAAGACGCCGGAAACGGGCCTGCGCGGAATCTATGGCAAGCTCAATGCGGAATTCCAGTCGCTCGGCGCCGCCAACGTCATCGTCTTCCCGCCGCCGGCCATTCCCGGCGTCGGCAATGCCGAGGGCTTCGACTTCCGTCTCGAGGCGCTGGGCGGCCAGTCGCCGGAGGAACTCGCGCAGGTCATGCGCGCCTTCATCGTCGCGGCCAATTCCGACCCCGCGATCGGCTCTGCCTATTCTACCTTCTCGGCCGAGGTTCCGGGACTTTTCCTCGACATCGACCGCGTCAGCGCGCAGCGGCTGAACGTGCCGATCTCGACGATCCTCAACACCTTGCAGACGCAGTTGGGCTCCGCTTTCGTGAACAACTTCACGATCCTCGGGCAGGTCTACCAGGTCAATGTGCAGGCGGACCAGGAATTCCGCCGCACGCCCGAGGACATATTGCGGATATTCGTGCGCAGCACGACCGGCGCGATGGTGCCGATGCGGGCGGTCGCGACCGTGCGCACCGAATTGCAGCCGACATTGCTCAACCGCTACAACCAGTTCACCTCGGCGACGATCAACGGCTCGGCGGCTGCCGGAATCTCTTCGGGCCAGGCGATGCAGGCGCTCGTCGGCCTCGCAGCCACCCAACTGCCGCAGGGCTATTCCTTCGAATGGTCCGGGCTCTCCTACCAGGAAGCGCTTGCGAGCAGCGCGACCGTCATCGTCTTCGCGCTGGCGATAATCTTCGGCTACCTGTTCCTCGTCGCGCAGTATGAGAGCTGGACCATCCCCTTCTCGGTGATGACTTCGGTGGTGGTGGCTGTCTTCGGGGCCATCATCGGCATCAAGATCCTCCAGCTCGGTCTGAACATCTACGCGCAGATCGGACTCGTCCTGCTGATCGGACTGGCGGCGAAAAACGCGATCCTGATCGTGGAGTTCGCCAAGGAGAGCCATGAATCAGGCAAGTCTCTCGCCGAGGCTGCGGTCGAGGGCGGGCATATGCGCTTCCGCGCCGTGCTGATGACGGCGATCGCCTTCATCCTCGGCTCGGTGCCGCTGGTGCTGACCACGGGGGCGGGCGCTGCGAGCCGCGTTTCCATCGGCATGACGGTCGTGGGCGGCATGCTCGCGGCGACCGTCATCGGCATCCTGCTCATTCCGGGCCTGTTCGTGCTGTTCGTGAAGATGGGCAACCTGTTCGGGAATGGCAGGAAGGAGCCCGAAACGCCGGCTGAGAAGGCATCGGCCTGAGCCGGATGACGGGCTTGCCAGCAAGGGGCGAGCCTGTCGCGTCAGGTCTGCCTGCCGCCGGCTCGCGCGAGGCGGCGTGCCGCGAACGGGTTCAGGATGATGATGCCTGACAGCACGATGATGAGGGAGCCGACGATCGTCGCAACGTCCAGGCGCTCGCCGAAGGCGATCACGCCGAGCGCGACACCGAAAAGCAGCCGAGTGTAGCGGAACGGCGTGACGACAGACACCGCGCCGATGCGCATCGCCTTCATCAGGGCCGCGTAGGCGAGGGCGCCGCAGACCGCGCCGGCGGACAGGAAGACCATCGCGTTGGCGTCGGGAAAGATGAATGCCTTTCTTTCCCAGAGAAGCGCATAGGCGACGCCGGCAAGGACGACCGCCGCAAAGCCATAAAATCCAAGGACGGATGTCGCGATTGAACGCGGCGCGGCGCGGCTTGCAAGGTCGCGGCCAGCAAAACCCAACGTGCCGATCAAGGCAAGCACGGACAGCGGCGAAAAGCTGTCTTCCCCCGGCCGCAGGACGATCAGCACACCCGCAAGGCCGATGAGGATCGCCATCCATCGCTGCCAGCCGACCCGCTCGCGGAAGATGATCGCGGCGCCGAGCACGACGACGATGGGGGTCGCCTGAAGGATGACGGTCGTGGAGGAGAGCGAGGTTAGCGCCAGCGCCAGCGCGTAGAACAGCCGTCCGGTGACCTCGAAGCAGGCGCGCACGCGCATGGGACGCGACAGGACGTCGGGAGAGAATATCGCCTCCCTTTTCAAGATTGCCGCGATGGCGAACAGCAGCGCCCCCGCGAGGCCGAAGAGGACGAGAACCTGGGCGATCGGCATGTGTGCGGCGGTCGTCTTCACCGCCGTGTCCTCAAGGGCGAACATCGCCATGGCGGCCACCATCCAGAGGCTGCCGGCGAGATTGTCCTTGCGTTGCCCGGCGGTAAACTCGGTCATTGTCATGCTCGTGCGTTTCGTTGACGCCGCTGTATCAGCTTTTCACGTCACTGCGACAGTGATGAACATCCGCTTCACGGCGGCCATCTTTCGCGCGTGGCCGCGTCACCGTCATCGACGAGGAAAATCAAAAACTGCGTCGGCGAGGTGGTGTCGCCGATGGCGGGGAGAGGCGTAGGCTCGTTCCGCCGGGAGCGGACGGATTCGATCGCGATGAGCCGGCCAGCCGTTCTTCTGGGGAGGCTGTTGCGGGGTGCGACCTTTGGCAACGGCCCGCAATTTGTCGCATTGTGTGCTTGCGGGAGCGCCAATATTATTTGCCGCATCGGGGACGGTTCCGTGATGCGGACGACAAGCGCCGCAGCCCGTGGAAAGGAACACCGTTGTGGACGAGAATGCGCAGTGGCCGCCGCTTGAGACCTGGCGGATCGGCATACGCGGCCGGTGTCCGCGTTGCGGGCAGGGGAAGCTCTTCAACGGGTTTCTGCAGCTCGCGCAGGAGTGCGACGCTTGCGGTCTCGACTATTCCTTTGCCGATCCTGCGGACGGCCCGGCGTTCTTCGTTATCTGCTTCGGGTGCGTGCCCTCCGTACTGTTTGCCGTTTGGGTCGAGACGACCTTCCATCCGTCGATGTGGTTCCACGTCTTCGTGTCGTTCCCGTTGGTGCTGCTGACCTGCATACCGTTGCTGCGCCCGCTGAAGGGATGGCTGGTTGCCAGCCAGTACCATCACAGCGCCGGGCAGGGTAAACTCGCCGGGCAGGGAGAGTAGGCGCCCTCGGGCGCGACAGTTTTTCCGTTGCTTTGTGAAAGGTTACGGATAGTTTGACATCGGTTCCGCCAGAGTGCGGGGCTTGGGTTTATTTCGGGGAAACCAGTTCATGAAGTACGGCTCAGAGATCGTCTTCTCCGCACTGCTGACTTTTATTGCGCTTCTCGCCACCGCCTTCGCGGTCGATGAGCCGTTCCGGCAGCACATGCTGATCGCGTTCGTCGTGCTCGGAATCTTCACGGCCATGCTGCTGCGAAATACGAGCTTCGCCGCCGCGGCGCCGGTCGACAAGTCGGCCTATATGGACGGGCCGATACGCTACGGCGTGCTGGCCACCGTGTTCTGGGGCGTCGTCGGTTTCCTGGTCGGCGTGGCCGTGGCTGCCCAGCTTGCGTTTCCCGACCTCAACTTGGAGCCATGGCTGAATTTCGGCCGCCTGCGTCCGTTGCATACCTCGGCGGTGATCTTCGCGTTCGGCGGCAACATCCTCATCGCCAGTTCCTTCTATGTCGTGCAGCGCACCTGCCGCGCGCGACTGTTCGGCGAGAACCTCGCCTGGTTCGTCTTCTGGGGCTACCAGTTTTTCATCATCATGGCGGCGACGGGCTATCTGCTGGGTATCACCCAGTCGCGCGAATATGCCGAGCCCGAATGGTATGTGGATCTGTGGCTGACGATCGTATGGGTCGCCTATCTCGTCGTCTTCATGGGAACCGTGCTGCGGCGCAAGGAACCGCACATCTACGTCGCCAACTGGTTCTACATGTCCTTCATCATCACGATCGCGATGCTGCACGTGATCAACAATCTGGCGGTCCCGGTGTCGATCGTCGGCTCGAAGAGCTATTCGGCCTTCTCGGGCGTGCAGGATGCGGTGACGCAGTGGTGGTACGGCCACAACGCCGTGGCCTTCTTCCTGACGATCCCCTTCCTGGCGATGATGTACTACTTCGTGCCGAAGCAGGTGAACCGGCCGATCTACTCCTATCGCCTGTCGATCGTGCACTTCTGGTCGATCATCTTCCTCTACATCTGGGCGGGTCCGCACCATCTGCACTACACGGCCGTGCCCGATTGGGCTCAGACGCTGGGCATGGTGTTCTCGATCATGTTGTGGATGCCGTCCTGGGGCGGCATGATCAACGGCCTGATGACGCTGTCGGGTGCCTGGGACAAGATCCGCACGGACCCCATCGTGCGCCTGATGGTGACGGCCATCGCCTTCTACGGCATGGCGACCTTCGAGGGGCCGATGCTGTCGATCAAGGCGGTCAATTCGCTGTCGCACTATACCGACTGGACCATCGCGCATGTCCACGCAGGCGCGCTGGGCTGGAACGGGATGATCTCGTTCGCGGCGGTGTACTTCCTCGTGCCGAAGCTGTGGAACCGTGAGCGTCTCTATTCGATCCGCATGGTCAACTGGCACTTCTGGCTGGCGACGCTGGGCATCGTGCTCTACGCCTCGGCCATGTGGGTGTCGGGCATCATGCAGGGGCTGATGTGGCGCGAGTACGACGAACAGGGCTTCCTGGTCTATTCTTTCGCCGAAACCGTCGCAGCCATGCATCCATATTACTTGATGCGCGTCACCGGCGGTCTGTTCTACCTCGTCGGCGGCTTCCTGATGGCCTGGAACGTTTACCAGACCATCAAGGGCCGGGTGCGCGAGGAAAAACCCATGGACATCGCGCTGCCGTCACGCAGCGGCGCGGCCGTGCAGCCTGCCGAGTAGGAATTGCTATCCATGTCTATCCTGAAGAAACATTCCAAGCTCGAAAAGAACGCGACGCTGCTTCTGATCGTCTCGCTCGCCGTGGTAACGGTGGGCGGCATCGTCGAGATCGTGCCGCTTTTCTACCTGCAGAACACGATCGAGGAGGTAGAGGGCATGCGTCCCTACACCCCGCTCGAACTCGCCGGGCGCGACGTCTACGTCCGCGAGGGCTGCTATGCCTGCCATTCGCAGATGATCAGGCCGTTCCGCGACGAGGTGGAACGCTACGGCCACTACAGCCTCGCCGCGGAATCGATGTACGACCATTCCTTCCAGTGGGGATCGAAGCGGACAGGTCCGGACCTCGCCCGTGTCGGTGACCGCTATTCGAACGAATGGCACGTCCAGCATATGATCGAGCCGCGCTCGGTGGTGCCGGAATCGGTGATGCCGAGCTACGCCTTCCTGATGAACAAGCGCATCGATGTCAGGGGATTCTCGACCCATCTCGTCGCCAATCGCCGGGTAGGCGTTCCCTATACCGACGATATGGTCGCCAACGCCGAAGCGGATCTGAGGGCGCAGGCCGATCCGGATGCCGATACCAGCGGCCTGCTTGAGCGTTACCCGAAGGCCAAGGTGGGCGATTTCGACGGCAACGGGCGCGAACTGACGGAAATGGACGCGCTGGTTGCCTATCTCCAGATGCTAGGCACGCTGGTCGACTTCTCGACCTATGACGAAGCCGCCGGCTACCGTTGAGGAGGAAGGCATGGAAACCTATACCGCCTTGCGGCACTTCGCGGACAGTTGGGGCTTGCTGGGCATGACCCTGTTTTTCATCGGCGCGATAGTCTTCGCGTTCCGCCCCGGCAGCCGCGTCCGTGCGGACGAAGCAGCACGCATTCCGCTCGAGGACGAATGAGATGAGCGAGAGAGAGATCGACGAAGTCACAGGCGTCGCCACGACCGGCCATGAATGGGACGGTATCCGGGAACTCGACAATCCCATGCCGCGCTGGTGGCTGATCATCTACTACGCGACCATCGTCTGGGGGCTGGCCTATATGGTCGCCTATCCCGCCTGGCCGCTCGTGCGCACGGCGACGACGGGTTTGCTCGGCTATTCCAGCCGCAGCGATGTCCGCACCGAGCTGAATGCCGCACAGGAGGCAAAGGCCGATTATATCGCGGCCGTCGGCTCGAAGACGGTTGACGAGATTCTCGCCGACGACGATCTGCGCACCTTCGCCGCTTCGGCCGGCGCAGCGGCCTTCAAGGTCAACTGCGTGCAGTGTCATGGATCGGGCGCCCAGGGCGCGCCGGGCTATCCGAACCTCAATGACGACGAATGGCTGTGGGGCGGCACCGCCGAGGAAATCCGCCAGACGATCGCCCATGGCGTCCGCTTCGCGGCGGACGACGATACGCGGATTTCGGAAATGCCGGCCTTCGGCGATATCCTCCAGCCGAAGGAAATCACGCAGGTCTCTTCCTTCGTGGTCTCGCTGTCGGGTGGCGAAGTAGCCGCCAGCGCCGAGGACCTCGCGGCCGGCCATGAGATTTTCGCTCAGAATTGCGCCGCCTGCCATGGCGATGACGGCAAAGGCAATCGTGAACTTGGTGCGCCCGACCTGACGGATGCGATCTGGTTCTACGGCTCGTCACTTGCCGACATCACCGCCCAGGTGAGAGCCCCCAAGCACGGCGTCATGCCGGCATGGGCAGCGCGCCTCGGCGACACCACGGTCAAGGAACTGGCGGTGTATGTCCATTCGCTGGGAGGCGGCGAATAGAAGGGTTGGCTTCCTCATCCAAGACGGGAAGCCGGTAGGGGAGAGATTTGTGAAGCGGCGGCCTGCCAGGCAGGAACGTCGCGGCGGGGCCTGACGGGGATCAGGCCCCACCCGTGTTTGTATCTGGATGTCGACGCTCTCTGCCGGAGCGCGGCAGGAGAAGACGAAAATGCTCGAAACGTCGGACATCGAGACGTTTGATGCAACAGCGGTAAATTCCGCGCAGAAACGCCAGCCGCTTTACGCAGCGCGCAAGAAGATCTTCCCCAAGCGGGCTACGGGCAGCTTCCGGCGCTTCAAGTGGATCGTGATGCTGATCACGCTCGGCATCTACTACATCACGCCATGGCTGCGCTGGGATCGCGGCCCCTATGCGCCGGATCAGGCCGTGCTGGTGGACCTCGCCGGACGCCGCTTCTACTTCTTCCCGATCGAGATCTGGCCGCAGGAATTCTACTTCGTCGCCGGCCTGCTCGTCATGGCGGGTTTCGGCCTTTTCCTGCTGACCTCGACGGTAGGCCGCGCCTGGTGCGGCTACACCTGTCCTCAAACCGTGTGGGTCGACCTCTTCCTTGTGGTCGAACGCGCCGTGGAGGGCGATCGCAATGCGCGCATGAAGCTGGACGCGGGGCCCTGGTCGACCGACAAGGTGGTCAAGCGGGTTTCCAAGCACGCGATCTGGCTTGCCATCGCGGTCGCCACGGGCGGCGCCTGGATATTCTATTTCGCGGATGCGCCGGCGCTGCTGCGCGATCTGGTCACGGGCCAGGCGGCACCGGTCGCCTACATCACGGTCGCGGTGCTGACGGCCACGACCTACATATTCGGCGGCCTGATGCGCGAGCAGGTCTGCACCTATATGTGCCCCTGGCCCCGCATCCAGGCGGCGATGCTCGACGAGAATTCGCTGACCGTCACCTACAACGACTGGCGCGGCGAGCCGCGCTCGCGCCATGCCAAGAAGGCGGCCGCGGCTGGGCAGGTGGTCGGCGACTGCGTCGATTGCAATGCCTGCGTGGCGGTCTGCCCCATGGGCATCGACATCCGCGACGGGCAGCAGCTCGAATGCATCACCTGCGCGCTGTGCATCGATGCCTGCGACAGCGTCATGGACAAGGTCGGCAAGGATCGCGGGCTGATCGCCTATGCCACGCTTGCGGAATACCAGTCCAACATGGCGCTTGCGACGTCGGGCGGTACAACCGCCATCGATCCGCGAAAGGTGCGGGGCTCAGACGGGAAGCTTTCGGACAAGATTTCCACCTTCCACCTTCGCAAGCTGCTGCGGCCCCGCACGCTCATCTACATGGCTGCCTGGTCGCTGGTTGGGCTCGGGCTGCTCTACGCGTTGATGACGCGAGACCGGCTTCAGGTGAACGTGCTGGCAGACCGAAACCCGCAATTCGTCGTCCTCTCGGACGGTTCGATCCGCAACGGCTATACGGTCAAGCTGCTCAACATGATCCCCGAGCCGCGCACCATCACCGTCAGTCTGGAAGGACTGCCGAATGCCGAGATGAGCGTGGTCGGCATGGACCATTCGGCAGGCCGCTCCTTCACGGTCGATGCCGAGCCCGACCGGCTGAAGACGATCAAGGTCTTCGTACGCCAGCCGCGCGACAGCGTGGCGGGACATACGCAACCCTTCACCTTCATGGTAGAAGACACGTCGAGCGGCGAAAGCGACCGCTATGAAGCGACGTTCGACGCGCCGGAGGTACGCAAATGAGCGGTATCGGAAGCAAACGCGAATTCACCGGCTGGCACATGCTGGCCATCATGATCGCCTTCTTCTCGGTCATCATCGCGGTGAACCTGACGATGGCCTTCATGGCGCGCTCGAGCTGGACCGGCATGGTCGTCGACAATGTCTATGTGGCAAGCCGGCAGTTCAACGAAAAGGCCGCCATGGCACGCGCCCAGGCGGAGCTCGGCTGGCGAACGGAACTCGCGATCGCACACGGCAGGCTCGACTATCGCCTGCTCGACAGCGCCGGCAAGGCGGTGCGGGCGACACAGGCGAAGGCGACCTTCCGCAGGCCCGCCTATGAGGGGGAAGATCAGGAGGTGACGTTGCTGCGTCAGCCTGACGGCTCGCTTTCCGCGCCGGTGGACCTGCGTGACGGCCAATGGATCGTCCAGATCGATACCGATGCCGGCCTCGAACATACCTATCGCGATACCCGCCGGGTGACGCTGCGCGGAGGGATCGTCCAATGAGCTGCTGCGCACCGGGCGCCGAATCGGCGCTTGAGGCCGGGGTGCTCTCCACCGACGAGTTGCGCCATGCCGCCCGCAAACTCGGCGACGGAACCATGCAGATCGAGCTTTCGGTGCCCGCCATCCATTGTGGCGCCTGCATCTACAAGGTGGAGCAGGGACTGTCCCGTCTTGAAGGCGTCGTAAACGCCCGCGTGAACCTGTCGACCAGGCGCGTTTCCGTGCGCTTCGAGGAAGACAGTGCGCCGCCGCTGGCTGAGACGCTCACCGGGCTCGGCTATCCGCCGCATCTGTTCGACGAGGCTGCCGCCGGCAAGGACCGCACCCTGTCCGAACTGCTGCGCGGCGTGGCCGTGTCGGGTTTCGCGGCAGGCAACATCATGCTTCTGTCGGTGTCGGTCTGGTCGGGCGCCGACGGGGCGACGCGAGACCTCTTCCACTGGGTCTCGGCCCTGATCGCCTTGCCCGCCCTGGCCTTCGGTGGGGGCGTCTTCTATCGCTCGGCATGGCAGGCGCTGCGGCACGGACGCATGAACATGGACGTGCCGATCGTCATCGGCGTGACGCTCGCCTATGCCATGAGCCTCTACGAGACGATCAATCACGGCGAGCACGCTTATTTCGACGCCGCCGTCACGCTGCTTTTCTTCCTTCTCATCGGCCGCACGCTGGATCATATGATGCGCGACAGGGCGCGTTCGGCCGTGCAGGGGCTCGCGCGGCTCGCGCCGCGCGGCGCCATCGTCGTCGCGCCGGACGGCAACCGTGAGTACAGGCAGGTCGGCGACATCGCGCCGGGCGACCGTCTGCTGATTACCGCCGGCGAGCGCATTCCCGTCGATGCGCAGGTCGCAATCGGCGCATCCGACCTCGATTGCTCGCTCGTCAATGGCGAAAGCCGTCCGCAATCCGTGGAGCCGGGCTCGACGGTGCGTGCAGGCACGCTGAACCTGACCGGCCCGCTGACGCTGGTCGCGACCGCGCGCGCGCAGGACTCCTTCCTTTCCGAGATGATGCGCATGATGGAGGCGGCAGAAAGCGGGCGCACCCGCTACAGGCGCATCGCCGACCGCGTCTCGTCGCTCTATGCGCCTGTCGTGCACCTCACGGCTCTCCTCACCTTCCTTGGCTGGATGGCCCTCGACGGCGACTGGCACAAGGCGCTCACCATCGCGATCGCCGTGCTCATCATCACCTGTCCCTGCGCGCTCGGCCTTGCCGTGCCGATCGTGCAGGTGGTCGCTGCCCGCCGCCTCTTCGAGCGCGGGGTAATGGTGCGCGACGGCTCGGCGATGGAGCGGCTGACCGAGATCGATACGGTGGCATTCGACAAGACAGGCACGCTGACGCTCGGTCGGCCCCGGCTGGCCAATATGGCGGATATAGCGCCGGACATGCTGGACCTTGCCGGTGCGCTCGGCGCGTATTCGCGCCATCCGCTCTCGCAGGCGATCGCGCGCAGCGTCGGCGACCGCGCGGCAAGCGTCGAGTTCGAGGACGTGACCGAGATCCCCGGCTTCGGCATCGAAGGCAGGAGCGCGGGCTCTCTCTGGCGGCTCGGCCGTGCAGGCTGGGCGCTGGGGCTTGAAGACGAGGCCACGGCGCAAGCCGGTACGGTCTTCTCGCGCGACGGCCGGGAATGCGCGCGTTTCGTCTTCGAGGATGTCGTGCGACCGGGCGCGGCACAGGCCATCAGGGCGTTGCAGCAATCCGGAAAGACGGTCGAAATGCTGTCCGGCGACACGCAGGCGGCCTGCCGGGAAGTGGCGGAGAGCCTCGGCATCCGGCAATATTGCGGCTCCTTGCTGCCGTCCGAGAAGGTCGAGCGCATCGCCGGCATGGCGCAGGGCGGACACAGGGCGCTCATGGTAGGCGATGGGCTGAACGACGCGCCGGCGCTGGGCGCTGCCCATGTGTCCATGGCACCCGCGACCGCCGCAGATATCGGCCGCAACGCCGCCGATTTCGTGTTCCTCCATGACACGCTCGAAGCGGTGCCCCTGGCAATCGACGTCTCGCTGCGCGCCGGAAGCCTCATCCGCCAGAACATCGGGCTCGCCATCCTCTACAATGTGATCGCTGTTCCGATCGCCATCCTCGGCCATGTCACGCCGCTGATCGCTGCGATCGCCATGTCGGGCTCGTCGCTGCTGGTCATCGGCAACGCATTGCGGCTGCTGAACACGGGCAGGAAGGCTCCGGCCGCAAGGCCCGTAGACGGGACAGCGATCGGAGGCTTCCCGGAAGGGCGCACGGCATGAACGTCCTCGTCTACCTCATTCCGGCGGCGCTGCTCTTCGGCCTGGGAAGCCTCGTCGCCTTCCTCTGGGCCCTGAAAACCGGGCAGTATGAGGATATGGACGGCGCAGGCGAACGCATCCTTATCGACAGCGAGCGCCCGGCGTCGGGAAACGAGAAGCCGAAAGCAGGATAGGCCGCAGGCAATCCCGTTTGCTTGCGGGTTGAGGTTTTCGGATGCGGTGGTATAAAGCCCCCGCTTGCCGAGGCAGGCTTCATCTGCTGGTTGGGGAGGACGCCATGAAAAGCGACGCCCTCTTCCAATTGGGGATGGGCCCAGTCGAACTGGACGCCACCCAAACGGAAGATTTTTCGAGCGCAAGGCCCGAGAGGGCGCGCAATGTGGATTTCTGTGGGTGCGCAGCCTTGCCGCGCATTGCCCGCCATCGTGGGAACAGCGCCAAAGCGCTGATGCCTTCGGCATAGGCTGCCCGCCGTCCTCCCGCGAGGATGGCCGATGATCTTTCCAGCCGGAACCTGTCATGCCTGCGTCGTCCGGCGCGGGCACAGCCTTCATTTCCAGCGGCCCTCCAATTTTCGTTCCACAAACCCAAGGCCCACCCATGTCGTCGACGACCGAACCGCGCACTCCTTATTACCTGATCGACAAGACCAGGCTGCTTTCCAACCTGCGCAAGATCGACCGGGTGCGGGAGCAGTCGGGCGCAAAGGCGCTGCTGGCTCTCAAGTGCTTCGCGACATGGTCGGCCTTCGACCTCATGCGCGAGCATATGGACGGCACGACCTCTTCCTCGCTCAACGAGGTGAGGCTCGGCCGCCAGCGCTTCGGCGGCGAGACGCACGCCTACAGCGTCGCCTGGGCCGATCACGAGATCGACGAGGCGGTTTCCCATGCCGACAAGATCATCTTCAACTCGATCCAGCAGTTGGAGCGCTTTGCCGGAAACGCCTCCGGCATCGTGCGCGGCCTGCGTCTCAATCCGGGCGTGAGTTCCTCGACCTTCGACCTCGCAGACCCCGCGCGGCCCTTCAGCCGGCTTGGCGAGTGGGACCAGGCGAAGGTGCTGCCTGTGATGGACAAGATCAGCGGCTTCATGATCCACAACAATTGCGAGAACGCCGATTTCGGCCTGTTCGACCGCATGCTCGGCCAGATCGAGGAGCGCTTCGGCGAACTGCTCAAACGCGCCGAATGGGTGAGCCTCGGCGGCGGCATCCACTTCACCGGCGAGAATTATCCGATCGACGATTTCTGCGCGCGCCTTAAGGCTTTCGCGCAGAAGTTCGGCGTGCAGGTCTATCTGGAGCCCGGCGAGGCCGCGATCACGCGGAGCACGACGCTGGAAGTGACGGTGCTCGACACGCTCTACAACGGCAAGCATCTGGCGGTGGTGGATTCCTCCATCGAGGCCCACATGCTGGACCTGCTGATCTACCGCGAGAGCGCCAAGGTGGCCCCCAACGAAGGCCCGCACCGCTACATGGTGTGCGGCAAGTCGTGCCTGGCCGGCGACATCTTTGGCGAGTTCGATTTTCCCGCCGAGCTGAAGATCGGCGACCGCATCTCCATCCAGGATGCCGCCGGCTACACCATGGTCAAGAAGAACTGGTTCAACGGCGTCAACATGCCGGCAATCGCGATCCGCGAACTGGACGGATCGGTCAGGGTGGTGCGCGAATTTGGCTTCGCGGACTACGAGCAAAGCCTGTCGTAGAAGCAGGCCGTCTTTCAACTCCAGCCCAGAAGGAAACATCCCCCGGAATGAAGAAAAACGTGCTCATCATCGGCGCCGGCGGCGTGGCGCAGGTCGTGGCGCATAAGTGCGCGCAGAACAACGATGTGCTCGGCGAGATTCATATCGCCTCGCGCACCCTTGCGAAGTGCCAGTCCATCGTGGACTCCGTCCGGGAAAAGAAAGCCCTCAAGACAGACGGCGTGATCGAGGCGCACCGGCTCGACGCCATGGACGTCGAGGCGACCAAGGCGCTCATCGAAAAGACCGACGCAAAGATCGTCATCAATGTCGGCTCGGCCTTCCTCAACATGTCGGTCATGTCGGCCTGCATAGAAACGGG
>WPCJ01279998.1_pt1 | contig 38620 bp, 31 predicted proteins | sample 5399831 | NCBI WGS metagenome assembly WPCJ01 (sample SAMN12869470, study PRJNA574797) | sludge metagenome | isolation source: wastewater treatment of pH10 | place: China:Beijing | collected 2019-05-20 | reverse complement strand
GATAATGTTCAAAAAACGCCCGATACCGGAGATGGTATCGGGCGTTTTTTATTGGCATTGTGTGATTTTAATCGGCTGTTCTGCAGTCGTGCCAAGCTCGTGACATTGGCCATTTGCACAGAGTTTCCAGCCGCTGACTGTCTCGCCCGAGGCTGCCAGAACCAATTCCTGACGCGGCGGGATTTTCGGCACATACTGATACCATCCATCCCGTAACACAGCGCCTTCCGGTGGTTCCATGCCTGCACCGGAGCCTTGCACACGGGCTTGCGTCAGAATAAAACCTGCCGGTGTAATCTGCCAGTCTTCCTGCCAGGGTATTTTCTCGACACTATGTGTCCATTGCAGCATGAAAGAAGTGGTTGCTATCCGCAGCACACCGGCTGCGGATAGTGCACAGAGTGCCATCAGGCGGCTTTCATCTGTGGCTCTCTGGTATTCCACCAATGCCACAGCAGGAAGGCCATACAGGCAGCAAAGCCGATCTCATCGCTGAGCGGATAGGTTGCCAGCATCATTGCGGCGGCTGCAAATGCCCAGACGCGTTCCCAGATTTTCAGATGACCGCGCAAGTAGCCGATTGCTGCCGCTCCCCACATCACAATGCTGAGCAGAGCTTTGCCGATCATATAGGCAACAGCAGGCCAGAAGCCCATGCTTTCCGCCAGCGGGCCGCCATCCTGCAACATGATAACCGGCGCATAAACCGCCATGAACGGTACGGCAAAACCGGCAACCGCAATACGCACGGCCTGCATCCCGATTTTCATACCGGACTCTTTCGCAATCGGCGCAGCGGCAAAAGCAGCCAGTGCAACCGGTGGCGTCAGATCGGCCATGATCCCGAAATAGAACACGAACATATGGGACACCAGCAGCGGCACATCCAGCATCAGCAGGGCGGGGCCTGCAATGGATGAGGTGATGATATAGTTCGGAATTGTCGGGATACCCATGCCGAGGATCAGACAGGTAATCATGGTCAGCACGAGAGACAGGAACAGGGAGTTTTCACCCACGCTCACAATCACACGCGCAAAGCTTGATCCGGCACCGGTGAGTGCCAGCACGCCGATAATCACACCGACAAGCGCACAGGCAATACCAACAGGCAAAGCATTTTTGGCGCCTTCCGCAAGGCTTTCAAGGCAAAGGCGCAAAGTCGCGCGGCCACCGCGAATGGTGAAATTGACAAGAACCAATGCGGCAATCAGCAACAGGATCAGCGTGATGCCGCGAATTTCCTGTCCCAGAATATTAAAGCTGGTGCCGAAGGCTGCTGCGGACATCAGACCCAGTGCAACCCAGAACAGCACACGCACTGCCATTGGCATATTGGCAGAGACCGGCACACCGAGAATAATCAGTGCGGTCAGCCCCATACCCACGGTTCCGGCGAAGAGCGGCGTATAGCCGGAGAACAGCAACCAGACCAGTGCCACAAGCGGCAGGATCAGATACCAGTGCTTGCGCAAGGCACCGAGTGCACTTGGCAGTTCAGCCTTTGACAGGCCTTTAAGACCAAGACGTCCGGCTTCCAGATGCACCATAATGAAAACGGTGATGAAATAGAGCACTGCCGGTACAATCGCCGCCTTGACGATTTCGAGATAAGGCAGACCCAGCGTTTCCGCCATGATGAAAGCGACAGCGCCCATCACCGGCGGCATAATCTGGCCACCCATCGAGGCAACGGCTTCCACACCACCTGCAAAAGCAGGCTTGAAGCCGGAGCGTTTCATCAGCGGAATGGTGAAAGCACCGGTGGTCACCACATTGGCTACGCCGGAACCGTTGATGGTGCCCATCAATGCGGAAGAGATTACCGAAACTTTGGCAGGGCCACCGCGTGACGAGCCGACAGACCCCATCGCCACATCATTGAACAGCTGGATCATGCCCGCGCGTTCAAGAAACGCGCCGAACAGAATAAACAGGAAAATATAGCTGGATGAGACGTAAATCGGCGTGCCGTAAATACCTTCTGTTCCCAGAAACAGCACTTCAACGACCTGTTCAAAATCATAGCCGCGATGGTTGAGCGGTGAGGGCAGATACTGGCCGAACAGACCATAGGCCAGAAAGATCAGACAGATCAGCGGCAGTGTCCAGCCCATCATGCGCTGCCCTGCCCAGAACACCAGAGCAACGGCAAGCACACCGATCACAATATCCTGCATTTCCGGCTCACCGGCACGCAGGATCAGATCATTATAGAAAACCCAGTGATAGAAGCTGACGGCAAAAGCCAGAATGGCGGTTGACCACATCAGTAATTTTTTAAATGAACCGCGCGGGGCTGCATTGGCATAAAGGCCAAACAGCAGCAGCAGCAAAAAGCCGACGTGAACGGAGCGGACAACCTGACTTGGCAAAGGCGAATAGGCCGCAGTCCAGAGCTGGAAAACGGAAAAAGCAACGGCAATGCCAAACAAGATTTTGGCGCCGGTGCTGACACCCCAACCCGGAATATGCTCGGCCGATTCAACCGCATTGTTTTCTGAAGATGACATAAATTTAAAACCGCAAAAAATGACAGGAACAGGCGGTCAGAAAAAGCTGCATATTCTGCAAAATACAGAATATGCAGCCTTAAAATCCGCTTCAGGCGTGATTATTCAATGCCTTTTTCTTTGTAATAGCGCATCGCACCCGGATGAATCGGGGTTGGCGATACGATTGTGCTCTTGTCGAGTTTGATCATTTTGGCTGCGGAATGAGCTGCAGTCAGCTGATCCAGATTTTCAAACAGACCTTTGGTCATCTGATAGACCAGTTCTTCATCCATATCCGGACGCACGATCAGATAGTTGATGACCGATGCCGTGGTCACATCTTTGTCCTGACCGGTATAGGTATTAGCCGGAATAGTATTGACCTGATAAGGCGCACCGATTTTTTCAATAATATCGGCAGGCACTTCCACCACATTGATCTCAACCGCATTGGCCAGATCGCGCAGCGATGCAACGCCAAGGCCGGAAGACTGCAAAGTGGCGTCCAGCTGACGGTTTTTCATCAGTTCCACGGATTCCGCGAAGGGCAGATATTCCACTTTGCCGAGATCGCTATAGGAAAGACCGGCAGCACCGAGAATGGTTTTCGCATTCAGCTCGGTGCCGGATTTCGGCGCACCGACGGACAGGCGTTTGCCCTTCAGATCCGCCAGCGTTTTAATGCCGGATTCCTTGGAAGCAACGATCTGCACATAGTTCGGATAAATCGCGGCCATTGTGCTGATATTTTCCAGCTTCTTTTTGAAACCGGCTTCTTCATTGCCTTCCCACGCATCGCGCAGGGAATCGCCGAGTGTGAAAGCGATTTCGCCACGGCCGCTATTGATCAAATTGATATTCTCAATCGAGGCTTTGGTTGCCTGCACAGACGGACGGGCATCAGGAATGCCGGAATAGATTTTTTCAAGGGCAACACCCATCGGGTAATAAACGCCGCTTGTGCCGCCGGTCAGGATGTTGATGAAATTTTGCGCATTTGCTTCAGCTGCGGCAAATGTCAGTGTGACTGCTGCAAAGGCTGATAAAAGTGATTTTTTACCCAAATAACCCATGAAATCCTCCATATTTCACTCATGGGCGGCTCTTCTTCAGTCATCAACTCTCCCGGTTGTGACTGTGACCGCCCGTATAATATCTTGCTGTAAGCCGGTGGTTCAGAACAATCCCCGATTAACATCACCAAGACATTTAATGCACAAAAAGAGCCCTAATCATCCTAAAGTATTAGACAGACAGATAAAATGTAAAATAGAGGCTCTGTTTCGCAGGTGATTTTTTATGAAGTCGCCATATTGTGCAACCAAAAATTTGTGACCGGCCTGCCTGCATTTAAAAACATGTCATATTGAATTTTAAATAACTGATTTTATTAAATTTATTGAAACATGATGCTTGTGCATAAAATTATTCCGAAACACTGCCAGGCAAATGGAATAGTTTTGCGCAAAGCTTGCGACATGGGCGCAAAGCCGGATATAGCTGTTGCGGCTCATAGTGGTTGTGCATGGAGGAAACGCACAGCCGGATGCTTTGAGCACAAGCATAATGGGAGTGAGAAATGAACGGTGCTGATAGCCTTTGCGACACCCTGCTGGCGCACGGGATCGATGTCTGTTTTGCCAATCCGGGTACATCAGAAATGCATTTTGTGGCGGCGCTGGATCGCAAGCCGCAGATGCGCTGCGTGCTGGGTCTGTTTGAAGGCGTGGTAACAGGTGCGGCAGACGGCTATGGCCGTATGGCGGATAAACCGGCAGCAACTTTGCTGCATCTGGGTTCCGGTCTTGGTAACGGCGTTGCCAATCTGCATAATGCGAAACGTGCAAAAACGCCGATTGTGAATATTGTCGGCGATCATGCAACCTATCATCTGAAATATGATGCCCCGCTGACCAGTGATATTGAATCGCTGGCGCGTCCGGTTTCCGGCTGGGTGAAAACGTCTAAATCCGCAGATGATATTTCGGCAGATACGGCTGAAGCTTTTGCTGCTGCCTGCAATGCACCGGGGCAGGTGGCAACGCTGATCCTGCCTGCCAATACTGCATGGACAGAAGCACCGCAGCAGATTGTGCAGCCTTTGACCCGTCCTGAGCGTCGTAAAGTTGATGCGGAGGCCGTGCGTGAAGCAGCTCAGGCATTGCGCAACGGCAAGCGCACACTCATCCTGCTTGGTAATCTTGCTCTGCGTGCTAACGCGCTGGAAATCGCCAGCCGTATTGCACAGGCATCCGGTGCTCGTATTCAGGCACAGCAATCCAATGGCCGTATTGAGCGGGGTGCAGGGCGCGTTGCGGTTAATCGTGTGCTTTATCGTGTTGATGATGCACTGGCCGATCTGGCCGACATTGAACAGGTTGTGCTGCTCGGCGCGAAAATTCCGGTTGCCTTCTTTGCGTATCCGGGCAAGCCGAGCACTTTCCTGCCGGAAGGCTGCGCTGTGGTTGATTATGCCGGTGAAGCCGACGACCAGCTCTATGCATTGCAGGCGCTGGCCGATGAAATGAACATTCCGGCGTCTGTTACTCCGTTGCTCAATCAGCGTGGCGAGAAGGTCATGCCGACCGGCACGCTGGATGATGATAAAATCAGCGCGATTGTTGCGTCACTCCTGCCGGAAAATGCGATTATCGTTGATGAATCCATCACATCCGGCCGTGAAATGTTCGGGCTGACACATAATTCAGCACCGCATGATTTTCTGCAGCTGACCGGTGGTGCGATCGGTATCGGTTTGCCGCTGGCAACCGGTGCGGCGGTAGCCTGTCCGGATCGTCAGGTCGTGGCTTTGCAGGCTGATGGCAGCGGTATGTATACGATGCAGGCATTGTGGACTCATGCCCGCGAGAACCTGAATATCATCACCGTCATTTTCGCCAATCAGCGTTATGCGATCCTGCATGGTGAATTGCAGAATGTCGGAGCCGGTGCACCGGGACGCAATGCGCAACGCATGTTCGATCTGGTTGAACCGACGATTGACTGGGTGAGCCTTGCCAAAGGTGTTGGTGTTGAAGGTGCCCGTGCGACGACGGCGGAACAATTTGCTGACCTGTTTGCTGCGGCCAGCAAACGCAAAGGCCCGTTCCTGATCGAAGCGATGATATAAAATATAAAAAAGCGGCGGGTTTATAATCCGCCGCAATCCTCATGCCTGAACTGCGTTTTCTGAGCGTTCCTTAATGACATTCAGCACGATGGAATGGAAATCATTGAGGAAGATTTGCCCCCACCAGTCGCAGTAAATATTGATCGGCGTTGCAATCCGGTATTGGGTTTTCAGCGTGAGACGCGTACGGTTTTCGTCAATCGGCTCCAGCAGATATTCACCATAGTCCAAGCCCAGATAGTCACTATTGACGCTGATATGCGCTTCAACAGCTTTCGGGATTGAGGTGTCGCTGAAACGGAAATCCCAGCGCAGATAGCGGTTTTCCTGCCAGCCGGTGATAACTTCTTCAAAATTAACACCTTTGCCCCATTTGAGATGGCGCACGGCACCAACACCGGAGCCGGTAATACGGGCATCTTCGGGTTTCGGCACGCCGACAATACTATGGCTGAAAGTCATGCCCAGTTCATCGGGGCGGATATCAGGGATTTCCAGAGTATTGTTCCAGATCACATCAGCAGGGGCATTGATCTCAATGACGGTTGTGACCGAACTGAAATGATCCTGATATTCAATCTGATTTTCCAGCGGCAGAGCGAGAAAAGGCAGGGCGATCACAAATGTAACACTGCGCTTAGCCTGATAATTACGTAAGAGCCGCATGGTAACATAAACGCCAAGCGCTGTGCCTGCGAAAAGAAACGGCGCGGCCATGGCCACACAGATACCGGCCTCACCGAAGATAATCATCGAGATGAGGATAAAGCCCAACATGCAGAGCATGGCGGTTTTCATATGCTTGCGAATACTGCCTGTGCCTTGCGGGTCAATCTGAATAATCAGCAGGCTGGTAATCGCCATCGGCATCAGGATCAGGCCGGTGATAAAGGCCATGCCGCTGCCTTCGCGGATCAGCCATATGAGGATGTATAGCAGCACCGCATAGAGCGTTGTTGCAATGATGCTGAGCCAGAACCGGTCGGATGAAGGGGCAGTGTTATTTTCAGACATAGGGTTTCTTATCCGGCTTGATCCGACAGAACAACCACGGAGGCTTGTCCGCAGTGATTAAACTTGCTAGAGCATTGCGTGAATGACACGGGGTGTCCTGTTTTACAGGGCTGAGATTTTAAACCCGTTGAACCTGATCCAGCTCATACTGGCGAAGGGATGTCTGTGTGCCCAGCCGTATTCTATGCGGTGTAAGCCCTTATTCCCTTGGCCGTCCGTATTCTTTTAGGCGAGGGAATTTATATGTCTGATCCAGTTAATCTGCCACTTCACCAGCAACTCGTTCTTGTCACCGGCGGTGCGCGCGGTCTGGGGCGCGATCTTGTTAAAGCCTTTCTACGCGAGGGCGCGCGTGTTGTGATTAATTATCACACCAGTGCGGATGCGGCAGCGGAACTGGCTGCTCTGGCACCGGAAAAGACACTGGCTGTGCAGGCCGACGTGACAGATGTTGCTGCCGTGCAGGCACTGTTTGCCAAAGCCCAACAGCATTTTGGGGCGCCGATGACGACTGTGGTCAATAATGCTTTGCCGGCTTTCAGTTTTAACGGTGATGCCCGTGCCCATGCGGATGTGATCAGCTGGGAACAGATGAACCAGCAGATGGAAGGCATTGTGCGCGGGGCGCTTAATACCACGCAGGCTGCATTGGCTGGCATGGAGCAGGCCGGTTTCGGCCGTATCATCAATATCGGTACCAACCTGTTCCAAAATCCGGTTGTGCCTTATCATGATTATACGGCGGCAAAGGCCGCTCTGCTGTCGCTGACCCGCACACTTGCGCAGGATCTGGGCGAGAAGAATATCACCGTCAATATGCTGTCCGGCGGTTTGCTGCGCACCACCGATGCCTCTGCTGCAACACCGGAGGCAGTGTTTGATTACATCGCCTCTGCCACGCCGTTACGCCGCGTAACCACGCCTGCGGAATTTGCTGATACAGCATTGTTCTTTGCTTCACCTTGGGCGCGTTCCGTGACCGGTCAAAATCTGGTTGTGGACGGTGGCTTGGTGAAAAACTGATGCGGGAAATGCACCTTAACCTGTTTATCTTCGGCTGCGGACATCACCGTGCCGCATGGCGGCATCCGCAATCGGCGGTCGAACAACTCAGTGATATCAGCTATTACACCAATCTGGCGCAGATTGCCGAGCGCGGCAAATTTGATGCGATCTTCTTCGCCGACTGGCATGCGATTGATAATATTGCGGACGGGCCGCGCAGCTATTTTGATCCGCTGACTTTGCTGGCAGCGCTGGCACAGATCACGGAGAAAATCGGTCTTATAAGCACGGTTTCCAGCACTTTCACCACGCCGTTTCATGCGGCGCGTACGCTGGCCTCGCTCGATCATTTATCGAAGGGACGCATTGGCTGGAATGTGGTGACATCCATGTTTGACAGCGAGGCGCGCAATCATGGCTATGAGAACATGCCGCCGCATGAATGGCGCTATGGCCGTGCGGCAGAGTTTATCGAAGCGGTGCAGAAATTATGGGATTCATGGGATGCGGATACGATCACCTGTGACCGCTCCGGTGATTATGCGCGCAAGGATGGTTTGCGCGCTATCCATCATAAAGGTGAGCATTTTACCACGCAGGGGCCGCTGACCATTCCGCGCCCGCCACAGGGACATCCGGTTCTGTTTCAGGCTGGCGCATCGGATCAGGGCAGGGCATTGGCTGCAGAAAAAGCCGAGGCGATTTATGCGGTGGCCTATGATCTGCCAGCCGCGCAGGATTATTACCGTGATATTCAGCGCCGCGCAAAACTGGCGGGGCGGGAGAAGGACATTCCGGTGATGCCGGGTCTGGTGACCTATGTCGCTTCCACGCAGGCAGAGGCGAAAGCCAAACAGCGGGAACTCGACGAATTGCTGCCGACAGGAGATTCCCTCCGCCAGCTTGGCATGTTTATCGGGCAGGATTGCTCCGGCTGGGAACTGGATGCTCCGGTACCAGCTTTGCCGCCGCTGGAGGACTTCACGGGGCCGAAAGGGCGCTATGCAACAATCCTGCGGATTATTGAAACAGAACAGCCGACATTGCGGCAATTGCTCGGGCGTCTGGCGGCAGGCGGCGGGCATTGTACGATTGTGGGCACTCCTGAGGGAATTGCTGATCAGATGGAATTGTGGTGGCGCAATGAAGGGGCAGACGGTTTCAATCTGATGCCGCCGTCACTGCCATCCTCGATTGAGGATTTTGTCGAGCAGGTGGTACCGGTTCTGCAAAAACGCGGCTTGTTCCGCACAGATTATCAGACAGATACACTGCGCGGGCATCTGTCTTTGCCGCTCAAGCACTAGAGCGATTTACGCTCATGTTGGATCGCAGTGTTCGCTCTAGATTCTTTAGTCTGTCGCATTATCCCGATGTCAAGTTGATCCAGCTTGACTGTGAATGCTCTAGTTTCTCATGAAGGCAGCCGGTCAGAGTGACCGGCTGTCGAGAATTTTATCAATCAGGCCCCATTCCAGTGCTTCCTGAGCATCCATGAAACGGTCGCGATCCAGAGTTTGCTCAACCTCTTCATAGCTGCGGCCGCAATGTCTGGCGTAGAATTCAATGACGCGATGTTTGGTTTTGCGCATCTCTTCGGCCTGAATGAAGATATCAGATGCCTGCCCCTGAAAACCGCCAAGCGGCTGATGCACATGCAGGCTGGCATTGGGTAATGCTGCACGAAACCCCGGTTCTCCGGCCATCAGCAGAAATGAGCCCATCGAACGGGCGGTTCCCATGCATAATGTGTGCACCGGCGCGTGAATATAATGCATGGTGTCGTAAATGGCCAAGCCACTGGTAATCGCTCCGCCGGGGGAATTGATATAAAGACTGACAGGCTTTTTCGGGTTTTCCGCTTCGAGAAACAGCAATTGTGCGCAGACCAGAGCGGCCACAGTATCATTGACCTCGCCATTAAGAAAAATGATCCGCTCCCGCAGCAGGCGGGAATAAATGTCGAAAGAGCGTTCTCCTTTTGCTGATTGTTCAACAACCATAGGGACGAGTTGCATCATCTCGCGCATCGGCAAGCTCCGTTCTTGATAGATTATAAGGCTGTTATATTTTACGCGGCACGCATGACGGGCTGCCTATTGGTATTGGCTGCCTGCGGTTTGAGGCTCAGGCGCGCATTATCAAGCTCATGGATAATCGTGAGGCTGGTGCCGCCATTGTCATTGGCGGCAATCTGAAAAGTGACGACACTTTCAAGATATGGTGGTTCCGTTTCCCGCATTCTGTAAGAGGCTTGTTGCTGCGGAATAATGGCAGACGGTTCTGTCTCACTCAGACCGGCGTCCGGCAGCCAGTTTGCCCGCAGTTCAGGAATGCTGATCGCGCGCCAGACTTTTTGCGGGCTGGCATCCAGATCATATTCAAAGACAAGGCGGACTGCGTTTTCTGTATGCTCTTCCTGTGTCATTGATCCATATCCTTCAGCAGGGTTTTGAGGGCATCAATACGAGCTGGCCAGTAAGCGCGGTATTTTGCAAGCCATTGGGCGATGAGGGCAAGCCCCTCAGGATCGACTTCGTAATTCACAAAGCGTCCTTGCCGTTCTTCCCTGATAAGTTTAGCGCTGCGCAAAACCGCAAGATGCTGGGACATTGCCGGCTGGCTGATGTCCATCCCTTCGCGCAGGGAACTGGCATTCATACTGCCGGTTGCCAGTTTTTCAAAAACAGCGCGTCGTGTCGGATCGGCCAGAGCCTTGAAAATATCATTTTCTGTCATGCCTAACAGATAAGCATACACTTATGTGATTCGCAAGGACGCTGTAAAAATGAACGGCGAATTTACCTTAAAACAAATAGATTGGGATGCGCATAATTTCCCATGTACTGATTGATAGATTTCAATATATTATTCTAAATTATCAGGGAGAAATATAATGATCTTAAAGCGCTTGGTGATCTATCTGATTCTGACCTGTATGATGGTTTCCGGTGCAGCTGCCGGTTCACTCGCAAAGCCGGACGGTAAGCCGATATTGGTGATATCCGGTGCGATTGAAAATAAGAACAACGGCGATACCGCAGAGTTTGACCGCGACATGCTGGTGGCAATGGGGTTGCAGGTCACAGAGACCGCAAACCCGTGGTATAACGGCCGAACCCGTTTTGAAGGTGTGTCTCTCGACAAGCTGATGGAGATGGTCGGTGCCAAGGGTACGACTGTTACAGCTGTGGCACTGAATGATTATGTGACGAAAATTCCGTTAGAAGACTTTAAGAAATTTAAGGTCATACTGGCCATGAAGCGTGACGGAAGTTTTATCACGGTCCGCGAGAAAGGGCCGCTTTTCATTATCTACCCGTATGACAGTGATCCGCAATTGCAAAGCCAGACTTACTACACACGCTCCGCGTGGCAGGTGGCGAAGCTCATAGTCGAATAGAGGCTTGTGTGAGACGCATACTCGGTATTGTTATTTGCTGTTTTGTATTGGCAACAGGCTACATAGCCTATGTCATTGCTGAGCGACAAACTGCACTGCAGAAGGTTGCCCGTTATAATGACTCCTGGGCTGTCAGCCAGATGGTGTCAGAATATTTGCGCCTTGAACAGCAACTTGCCGCTTATGCTCTCGGCCTGAAAAATGCGGATATTGACGAGATTTCGCTCCGGCTTGATATCATGATCAGCCGCATGGAATTTGTGCAGCAAGGTACCTTGCAGGAATTCGTCAATAAAGACCCATCCCGCTATCTGGTTATCCAAAATCTCCGCGCCGCGCTTAATAAGCTGGATCATCAGCTGGCGGAACTCACACCGGAACGGGCGAAAGAGCTTTTGCCGGAAATGAGCCAGCTGGTCGGGCCGTTGACTGGGCTGGCATCTTCTTCTGTTGAATATGATGTGAGCGTGATTGATGCCGCACAGCTTGAAGTGCGCAATCTCCATTATATTTATACCGCTCTTGCAGCAGGACTTATCCTCTGCGGTATCACCATGATCATCCTGCTGCTGCGCCAGAACAGTATGCTGAACCGTGCACACGGGCATATGCAGCGCCTGACAGAAGACCTGCGTGAAACATCGGGTGAATTGCAATCGCAGAATGACCGGCTTGAGCATTCAGCCCATCATGATGCGCTGACGGGTTTGCCGAACCGTGTTCTGTTCCGTCAGGATCTCAATGCCCGTATGAAGGATGCGAGAGAAGGCGGGTCGCCTGCCGTGGTCCTGTTGTTTGACCTTGACGGTTTCAAGGATGTGAATGACACGCTGGGACATGATGTCGGGGATGTGCTTTTGCAGGCGGTTGCCAACCGTTTGGTTGAGTTCAGCCATAAAGATGATCTGATTTGCCGTCTGGGCGGTGATGAATTTGCGGTTTTATCAGCGGGTCTTTTTCCTGAAAAAGCCCTTGAATTTGCCCGCCATCTGATGCGCGTTATCAGCTCTCCCTATAATATCAATGACAGGGAGATTAAGATCGGCACCTGTATCGGTGTTGCTATTTCCTCGACCGAGCCGGATGTGGAAGAGCTGTTCAAACATGCCGATCTTGCGCTCTATGAGGCCAAAGCGCTGGGTACCGGCCATGCCTGCATTTTCCAGCCGCATATGCAAACACGGCTTGTCGAGAAAAAAGCCTTCGAGGCTGATCTTCGTGATGCGCTGAAAAACGGCGAGATGGAAGTTTTCTATCAGCCGCAGGCCGACACCTATACGCGTGAGATTTGCGGTTATGAGGCATTGCTGCGCTGGACACATCCGGTGCGCGGTGCTGTTCCGCCATCAGAATTTATTCCGGTTGCCGAGAAAACCGGCCTGATCCATGAGCTGGGAGACTGGGTTCTGCAACAGGCCTGTCAGGAAGCTGTCCGCTGGCGCAGACCGTTTAAAGTTGCCGTCAACCTGTCGCCGGTACAGTTCAGCACAAAAAATCTGATCCAGCGCGTCACGTCAATTTTGGGGGAAAGCGGACTCAATCCTGAGCGGCTGGAACTGGAAATTACAGAATCTGTTTTGCTCGACAAGAATGAGCAGACTTTGCATACGCTGCGGCAATTGAAGGCCGTTGGTATTCAGATTGCTATGGATGATTTTGGTACCGGCTATTCATCGCTGGGCAGCCTGAGCAGTTTCCCGTTTGATAAGATCAAAATTGACCGGTCTTTCATCCGTGACGTGACCACCAATCCTGATGCTCTGGCTATCGTGGAACTGGTGACAGGGATTGGTCAGAGCCTTGGTATGATTACGATTGCGGAAGGGATTGAAACCGAAGAAGAGCTGGAATGTCTGAAACGGGTCGGCTGCGATCAGGTTCAGGGTTATTTATTCGGCCGTCCGGTTTCAGCCTCTGAGCTGGCGCATCTTCGCACATAATATAAGCAATATAATGCGTTAAAAAATATACTAAATTTCATATATATGTTATGTCCTGCCTATTCTTTCAGAAGAGCGCATGGGCAGCCTGTTTGTGCTCCTGAAATGTCGCAAATTTCAAGCGCCAAAGGAGCACAGGCGTGGACACTGTCACATTGCACGGTATTAAGATCCCTTTCGCCCCTGACGAGGTTTCGCCTGTTATCTGGCAGGCAATAATCAGCGGACGTTATGAGGCTAAAGAAGCCAAATGGGTTTTTAAAGCGGTGAAACGCGGCGACCGTGTTCTGGAACTCGGTTCCGGTATCGGTGTGATCACTTCTCTGATGGCTACAATCCCCGATGTGCGGATTTGGGCTTTTGAAGCCAATCCTTCAACCGCAGCACTTGCGCAGCGTGTGCTGGATACAAATACTGCGGGCAATGTGTTGCTGACGCAGGGTATTCTCGCTGCAGGTGAACCGGCCGATCACCGTTTTTATGTCCGCAAAGATCTCTGGATGTCCTCAATGGACAAGGAACAGGGGCCTTATGAGCATGAAATTTCGCTGGCCTCAGCTAATATTGATAATTTTATAGCTGCGCATGATATCAATGTGCTGGTGATGGATATTGAAGGTGCCGAGCGCGATCTGCTGCAAAAAGCGGATCTGAGCGGCATTGAGCGTATTTTCCTTGAGCTTCATGATCATCTCTATGGTCTGGCCGGTATTCGCGATATAACACAGGCGCTGGCGGAAAAAGGTTATGCCTATGATCCGCGCGGGTCTTACGGCCCGTGTGTTCTATTCGCCAAGGACGAAACTGTGCGCGAATATGAGGATGATACAGCTGAACATCACATGGGGCTGTAAATAATTAAAGCGACATTTTTGTCGCTTTTAGCGCAATTAAATTTCTCTTTGCGCTCATATTCATTATACATCTTGCAAAGCGCGAAAATCTTATATTAAATGCCATTCAATAAATGGCATCCAAGCCCCGTTTCGGCCTCTCCAGAGTGGTGAGGTTCGATGCGGGGTTTTTTCTTTTTGGGGTAAGATGAAACGCATTGTTGAAATCGGCCTTTTGCAGTCACAGAGCGGAAACTATTCCGCTATTTCGCGCGCCAGCCGTGCCGGTGTTTTGCAGGGCGTTGATGAAGTAAATGCGGACAATGCGCTGGATGTTGCCTTTCATGTGATTGAGCGTGACCCTGAGGGAAGGGTGGATCGTTATGCGCCGCTTTGCCGCGAGATTCTGCAAAATTCTCAGGCACGTCATATTTTTGGCTGTGTAACTTCCGCTTCCCGAAAAGAGGTTATTCCCGAGCTTGAGCGTTTCGACGGTGTATTGTGGTATCCGCTGCCTTATGAGGGTTTTGAAGCCTCGGAACGTGTGGCCTATATGCATTCATGTCCCAATCAGCATTTGCTGCCATTGCTGGACTGGGCGCTGCCGGTCTTAGGCAAGCGGGCTTATTTTGTCGGTTCGAATTATATCTGGGGCTGGGAAATGGCGCGGATTGCCCGTGAGCAAATTACCTATGCGGGCGGTACGGTTCTCGGCGACCGCTATCTGGCAATCGGCGATACGGAGCTCGATCATATTATCCATGATATCCGCGCGCTGAAGCCGGATTTTATTCTGAATTCTCTGGTCGGCGACAGTTCCTATGCGTTTTTGCAGCGATTGGCCGGTCTGAAAGCTGAATTTGGTTCTGAGAACAGTCCGGCAGTTTTGTCCTGCAATTTTACAGAATGCGAAATCGCTCCTGCCAATGGTGCGGCCGCAGGTCTTATCTCGGCGGGGCCGTGGTTTGAGCCTGAAAATGGTCAGGGCGGCTCGTTGCTGGAAATGTCGCGGCAAGCCGTGCATGAGCTGGCAAATTTATTGCATAATCGTCCGCATGCGGAAAAACTGTCTTTATCGGAATTGCTGCTGGCTGCATTACAGCATGGCTATCAGCCAAGGCTTGACCCGACCAATCTTCATGCCGCGCAGCCGGTGGTGATTGCCCGCCTCGAAGGCGACCAGTTCAAAGAAATTAAACGCCTGCCGCAAATGCGGGCAGATCCTTATCTCACGCATCATGTCCAGCGCCCGCAAGGCGCAGGATTTCTGAAGGTGGTGTCATAATGCGGATCAGAACGGAAAATCTCGGCGGGGCTGTAGCGTGGATACTCCATCGCCCGCATCCGTCCGTACAGGGTCTGATCCGTCAATTAAGTGTCATCGGGCTGAATGTGCGTGAGGCATGGCCGGAACTGCCGGCTGAAGCCCTCAACGCTGATTTCATATTCTACGATGCCGATAGCGGCCATAATGAGCAGTTTCCATGGCGTGCAGGCGGTTCGCCTATGCCGATGATTGCCCTGATCGGTTCGGAAGTTCCGGGGCGGTTAAAATGGGCGATGGATATGGGCGCTCATGCGCAATTGCTCAAGCCTGTCAGCGACAAAGGCGTCTATGCGGCGCTGCTGGTGGCACGCAGTAATTTCGATCAGGCGAAAGCATCACAAGCTCTGATTGCAGATCTGGAAAACCGGCTGTCCGCCCGCCAGACCATTGTGCAGGCTGTGATGATCTCCATGATGAAGGGTAAAACCGAAGCCGAGGCCTATGATCTGTTGCGGCAGGTTGCCATGGCCTGGCAGGTCACAATCGAGACTGCGGCTGAACGTATTGTCGCCAATCATTCTGCAGAGAGGGGCGCCAAAGATGGCAGACGCATCGATCTCGCCTGAACCGTTTACGGTACCAAAACGCGGCTCATCGATTATGCGGCGCTTGTTACAGCGCAAGCTGGCGCTGCTCGGGCTGATCATCATTTTGATCTGTGTCGGCGGCGCGGTTTTTGCCAAATGGATTGCGCCATTTGATCCCAATGAGCAGTTTTTTGACGGGCTGACGATTGAAGGCGCACCGATGCCGCCGGGAGAGCAGTTCTGGTTCGGCACGGATTTGCTTGGCCGTGATCTGTTTTCGCGGCTGCTTTATGGTGCGCAGACATCTCTGGTCATCGGGGTTGTGGCTAATGGGGCTGCGCTGCTGATCGGCACGCTGATCGGTGTGACAGCAGGCTATTTTCGCGGCATTACCGGTGCGGTGCTGATGCGCTTTACCGATCTGATGATGGCTTTTCCGGCACTGCTGCTGGCGATCTGTCTGGCGGCGATTTTCTCGCCGTCACTCTGGATTGTGGCAATGGTGATTGCCTTTGTGAACTGGGTGCAGACGGCACGGGTGATCTATACGCAAACTTCGTCTCTGGCCGAGCGTGATTATATCGCTGCGGAAAAAACACTGGGTGCAGGCCATGGCCGTATTCTGTTCCGGCATATTCTGCCGCATCTGATCCCGACACTGATTGTCTGGGGCACACTCGGCATTTCCACCACTGTGCTGCTGGAGGCAACTCTGTCCTATCTGGGCGTCGGTGTGCAGCCGCCGACACCATCATGGGGCAATATTATTTTCGAAAACCAGACCTATTTTCAGTCCGCGCCCTGGCTGGTGTTCATTCCGGGAGCCGCGATCCTGTTACTGGCGCTTGCCTTTAATCTTGTGGGGGATGCGCTGCGCGATATTCTCGACCCGACACAGCAGGGGCGTGACTGATGCTTGCCTATATTCTCCGACGTTTGATCCAGTCCGCGCTGATCCTGCTTGGTGTTTCTTTTATCACCTTTGTGCTGCTCTATGTACTGCCTGCCGACCCCGTACGGCAGATTGCAGGACGTTCAGCCACAGCGGAAACCGTTGCCAGTATCCGGCAACAGCTCGGGCTGGATCAGCCTTTTATCGTGCAATATGGCGATTATCTCTGGAACCTGCTCAACGGCAATCTCGGCCGCTCCTACTTGCAGAAAACGGAAGTAACCGACCTCATCCTGTCGCGTCTGCCCGCTACTTTGCAGCTGCTGGTGGCGGCGATTATCTGCGAATTGCTGATCGGCCTGCCGCTTGGAATTGTTGCAGCGCTCAATCGCGGCAAGCTGCTTGATAATGCGCTGATGCTGACCAGTTTCATGACCGTTTCAGCACCGCAATTTGTGGTGGCTCTGCTGTTGTTATTTGTTTTCGCGGTCACACTCGGCTGGTTCCCGATTGGTGGTTATGGCAGTTTCTCGCATATTGTGTTGCCCGCGCTGACCCTCGGTATTCTCGGTTCCGGCTGGTATTCGCGTATTGTGCGCTCGTCCATGATTGATGTGCTGCGCGCCGATTTTATCCGCACTGCCCGTGCCAAAGGGCTTGGCCGCAGCCGCGTTATTTTCGGCCATGCTCTGCCCAATGCCATTCTGCCGATTATTGCGATGATCGGGATTGATATCGGCATGTTCATGTCGGGCATTGTCGTCGTGGAAAGCGTTTTCGGCTGGCCCGGCATCGGACAGTTGGCATGGCAGGCCATTCAGCGTGTCGATATTCCGATCATCATGGGTGTAACGCTCGTCTCTGCCTGCGGCATTGTGCTGGGCAATCTCATCGCCGATCTGATCTCCCCGCTTATCGATCCGCGCATCAAGCTACGTTAATTATTCTAAACAGGAGTGAGGCAATGAAGAAACTATTCCTTTCAACCGCTCTGGCGACTGCTCTGACGGGTCTGGTGGCAATGCAGGCGATGGCACCGGCACAGGCGCAAGAGCCGAAATCCGGTGGCAATATGATCGTGACCTATAAGGATGATGTGGCAACACTTGATCCGGCGATCGGCTATGACTGGCAGAACTGGTCGATGATTAAATCGGTCTTTGACGGCTTGATGGATTATAAGCCGGGCACCACAGAGCTGCGTCCGGGTCTGGCCGAAAGCTATGAGATTTCAGAAGACGGCAAGGCCTATACATTCAAATTGCGTAAAGGCGTGAAATTCCACAACGGCCGTGAATTCACCGCAGATGATGTGCTCTATTCCCTGAACCGTGTTGTTAATCCGGCAACCCAGTCTCCGGGACAGGGTTTCTTCTCGATGATCGAAGGCTATGATGATGCCGCTGCCGGTAAAGCCGCGACACTTTCCGGTGTCAGTGCCACGGATGCCAATACGGTTGTGATTAAGCTTTCACGTCCGGATGCAACTTTCCTGCATATTATGGCGTTGAATTTCTCTTTCATCGTACCGAAGGAAGCTGTTGAGGCTGCGGGCGCGGATTTTGGTAAAAAACCTGTCGGCACCGGTGCTTTCAAGCTGACCGAGTGGACACTCGGACAGCGTCTCGTTTTTGAGAAAAATGCTAATTACTGGATTTCCGGCGTTCCTTATCTCGACAGTTTCACCGTGGAAGTCGGGCAGGAGCCGGTTGTAGCCCTGCTGCGCGCGCAGAAAGGCGAAATCGATATTCCGGGCGATGGTATCCCGCCGGCAAAATTTGTCGAAGTGATGAAAGATCCTGAACAGTCCAAGAATGTTGTCGAAGGCGGCCAGCTCCATACCGGTTATGTCACGATGAATGTGACCAAAGCACCTTTTGACAAGGTGGAAGTGCGCCGCGCCGTCAATATGGCGATCAATAAAGACCGTATCATTCAGGTGATTAACGGTCGCGCGGTTCCTGCCACCCAGCCGCTTCCACCGTCAATGCCGGGCTACACAAAAGACTATAAAGGTTATGCCTATGATCAGGCCGCAGCCAAGAAATTGCTGGCCGATGCAGGCTATGCGGATGGTTTCGAGACCGAACTCTATGTCATGAATACCGATCCGAACCCGCGTATTGCACAGGCAATCCAGCAGGATCTGAAAGCAATCGGCATCAAGGCCGGTATTAAATCGCTGGCGCAGGCCAATGTGATTGAAGCAGGCGGTGCGGGCAATGCCCCGATGATCTGGTCCGGCGGTATGGCATGGATTGCCGATTTCCCTGATCCGGCGAATTTCTATGGCCCGATCCTTGGTTGTGCCGGTGCGGTAGAAGGCGGCTGGAACTGGTCGAAATATTGCAGTGAAGATCTCGACAAGAAGGCTGCAGAGGCAGATTCCATTGTCGATCCTGCAAAGGCTGATGAGCGTCTGGCCAAATGGTCGGAAATCTACACCAAGGTGATGGAAGATGCGCCATGGGCGCCGGTTTTCAACGAACAGCGCTTCACGCTGAAGTCAGCGCGTATGGGCGGTGACGATGCGCTTTATGTTGATCCGGTGTCGATACCGGTCAATTACGATTACGTGTATATCAAGGAGTAAGCAGGCATGTGCAAGCACTGCAACCACACGATCCACGCCCGTCAGCATCATTTCGGCTGGGATAACAGCTTTGCGCCTGTTCTGACTGCCGCTCCGGGTGAAACGATCCTGTTTCAGTGCCTTGACAGTTCCGGGGGCCAGCTTGGCCCCCGGTCCACTGTTGAGGATGTTCAGGCGCTGGATTTTGGTCAGATTAATCCTGTTTCGGGCCCGATCTTTGTCGACGGCGCAAAAGCGGGTGATGTGCTGAAGGTGACGATTGAAAGCTTCACGCCGCAGCTGCGGGACGGTGCAGGCTTCGGCTGGACAGCGAATATTCCGGGCTTCGGCCTGCTGACTGACCAGTTTCCTGATCCTGCCTTGCATGTGTGGAAATTTGATGCCACCAGCATGGAGCCTGCCTTGTTCGGCAAGAACGGTCGCGTACCGCTCAAGCCTTTTGCAGGAACAATCGGCAATGCACTGGCGGAAAAAGGCCATCACAGCGTGGTGCCGCCACGCCGTGTCGGCGGTAATCTTGATATCCGCGATCTGGCCGCGGGCACGACACTCTATCTGCCGGTTGAAGTGGATGGTGCATTATTCTCGGTCGGCGATACCCATGCCGCACAGGGCGACGGAGAAGTCTGCGGCACGGCTATCGAAAGTCCGTTTGATGTTGTGCTGACGCTTGACCTTATTAAAAATCAACCGCTGAAAACCCCGCGCTTCACCACGCCGGGGCCTGTAACCCGTCATCTCGATGCCAAGGGTTATGAAGTCACCACAGGTATTGGCCCTGATCTCTGGGCTGCCGCGCGTGATGCCGTGGCCAATATGGTCGATCTTCTGGCCACCACACAGAAGATGGATCCGGTTGATGCTTATATGCTGGTTTCGACCTGCGGTGATCTGCGTATCTCCGAGATCGTGGATATGCCGAATGTTGTCGTCAGCTTCTACTTTCCGAGGGCAGTATTCGAATGAGTGTAGTGATGCTTTCTCCCGTTGCTGATCCTGCGGCTGATATTGTTTTGTCCGTTCGGGATTTGCAGGTTTCCGCCCGTACTGAAGACGGGTTGATGCCGCTTGTTCAGGGGCTCAGTTTCGATCTGCATCGGGGCGAGACACTGGCAATTGCGGGGGAAAGCGGTTCAGGCAAGTCGATTACTTCGCTTGCCTGTATGGGGCTGCTGCCGCAGCCTCAGGTACGGGTAACCGGCGGCTCCATTCACTTCGGTGATCTGGAGCTGACCGGTCTGCCTGAAAAGAAAATGCAGCAGGTGCGTGGTGCGCGTATTGCCATGATCTTTCAGGAGCCGATGACGGCGCTTAATCCGGTGATGACTATCGGACGCCAGCTGACAGAAGCAATCCGTGCGCATGAACCGCTCTCTGTGGCGCAGGCGCGTGCCCGTGCACTGGAAGCTGTCCGAGCGGTGCGACTGTCGCAGCCGGAAAAACGGCTGGAACAATATCCTCACGAATTATCCGGCGGTATGCGCCAGCGCGTGATGATTGCCATGGCTATTGCGCTGCGACCGGCTTTGCTGATTGCTGACGAGTCGACCACAGCACTTGATGTGACGGTTCAGCGTGAAGTGCTGGATCTGCTGCGCGATTTGCAGAAAGAACTGGGCACAGCTGTTATTCTGATTACCCATGATATGGGCGTGGTCGCGGAAATGGCCGACCGCGTTATTGTGATGCGCAAAGGGAAAATGGTTGAAACCGCAACCACGGTTGATCTGTTTGATGCGCCCAAAGAGCAATATACCAAGGATTTGCTGGCGGCGGTGCCGCGTATCGGTGCCGGTGCCAAACGCCCCCTACATGAGGGACGTGAGGTTCTCGTACGTTATGATGATGTATCGGTAAAATTTGCAATCCGGCAAGGTCTGCTCGGGCGCGTGGCAGCCAATGTTCATGCGGTTGAACATGTGTCGCTGGATATTTATCGCGGAGAAACGTTGTCTCTGGTCGGTGAATCCGGTTGCGGTAAATCCACTATGGCCAAGGCACTGGTCGGACTTGTGCAGCATAGCGGCCGGATTGATGTCGGCGGGCAGGCTCTGAGCGAACTGGATCATAAAGGGCGCAAAGCCATGCGCCGCGAATTGCAGATCGTGTTTCAGGATCCGATGGCAGCGCTTGATGCGCGGATGACAATTGGCGAGCTTATTCGCGAGCCTCTGGTTATTCATAATATTGGCACGGCTGCGGAGCAGAAAGCGCGGGTCTGCGAATTATTGGAGCGTGTGGAGCTTTCCGCGGCTGTCTATGACCGTTATCCGCATCAGTTCTCCGGTGGGCAGCGCCAGCGCATCTGTATTGCCCGTGCGCTGGCACTGAAGCCGAAACTCATCGTTTGCGATGAAAGTGTTGCTGCACTTGATGTATCAATTCAGGCAAGGGTTCTGGAATTGCTGCGTGATCTGCAGAAAGAAACCGGCGTTACCTATTTATTTATCAGTCACGATATGGCGGTTGTTGAGAATATTTCCGACCGTGTGGCGGTGATGTATCTAGGGCAGATTGTGGAAATGGGAACACGCGCGCAGCTGTTCAGCAATCCGCAGCATCCCTATACAAAGCGTCTTCTCTCTGCGGTGCCGGTGCCTGATCCACGCCGTCAGCGTGGTGAAAGCCTGCGGCTCACCGGTGAAATTCCAAGCCCTGTCTGGAAAGCCGGTCAGCAACCGGATCGTGTGAAACTCGTGGATATCGGCGGGGGACATCTCGTCGCCGGTTAGAATGTGCTTTCTGCAAGACTGCACATTTTAACCCGACGCCCCACTTTTTTAAACTGCTTTACGTAATTCCCATTCATCGCCCCATTGCTGCACAAAATGGCCGGAGCTGACTTCCTGCATAATCCGCACCGGTGGCTGATAATCAACCGGACGCACAGGGCTTTTCAGCTCGCCGACATGGAGCTTCGCCTTGGTGCCGCGCGTTGCAGGATCAGGCACCGGTACGGCTGAGAGCAGGCGTTTGGTATAAGGATGCTGCGGATTACCGAAGATATCCGCACGGCTGCCGATTTCGACAATTTCTCCTAAATACATCACGGCCACGCGATGGCTGATACGCTCAACCACAGCCATATCATGGGAAATAAACAGAAAAGCCAGACCAAGCTTTTCCTGCAATTCCAGCATCAGATTAACCACCTGCGCCTTGATGGAAACATCCAGTGCGGATACGGCTTCATCAGCAATAATCAATTGCGGATCGAGTGCCAATGTACGGGCAATACAGATGCGTTGGCGCTGCCCGCCGGAAAATTCGTGCGGATAACGGTCATAAGTTGCGGGATTAATACCGACCTGTTCCAGCAGTTCACGGGCTTTTTGCCGTGCCTGCGCAGCACCGGCAGTGCCATGCACGATCATCGGTTCGGCAACCGCTTCACCGATTTTCATGCGCGGGTTCAGACTTGCAAACGGATCCTGAAAGATCAGCTGTATCTGGCGGCGTGTATCACGAAATTCTGCCTGACTGATGTTGAGAATATCGCGGCCGTTCAGCAGGACTTCGCCGGATGTCGGCTCAGTAAGCCGGATAATTGCACGGCCAGTGGTGGATTTTCCGCAGCCGGATTCCCCTACCAGAGACAGCGTTTCACCTGCAGCAATTGAGAAGGATACATTCTCAACCGCATGAACCCGTCCGGCAGGTTTACGGAAAAGACCGTTTGGCAGGTCAAAATATTTGCGCAGATTGCGCACTTCAAGCACGGTTGGCGGCTGAGCAGCTTTGCTCTCTGTTATAGCCTCAGATTCTGAAACAGGCTGTTCAACCGGCAGGCCGGTTGTGCGGTCGATTTCAGGAAATTTCAGCGGTGCATTTTCACCCTTCATCGAGCCGAGTTTCGGCACGGCAGACAGCAGAGCGCGGGTATAAGGGTGCTCCGGTTGTGCAAAAATGACGTCTGTATTGCCGCTTTCAACAATATTGCCATGCAGCATCACGATGGTACGGTCGGCAATCTCTGCCACCACGCCCATATCATGGGTGATGAACAGCACGGCCATGCCTTCTTCTTTTTGTAGGTCTTTGATGAGATCAAGAATCTGCGCCTGAATGGTCACATCCAGTGCGGTCGTCGGCTCGTCGGCAATCAGCAATTTCGGCTTGCAGGCGAGTGCCATGGCAATCATCACACGCTGACGCATACCGCCGGACAAACGGTGCGGATAATCTTTCGCCCGTGTGGCGGCAGATGGTATCCGTACACGCTCCATCAGATGCACAGCCTCGGCTTCAGCCTGTTCACGGCTCATACCGCGATGGGTCATCAGCACTTCCGCAAGCTGGAAGCCGATGGTCAGGCTCGGATTGAGCGAGGTCATCGGTTCCTGAAAAATCATTGCGATTTCATTGCCGCGAATATGACGGATTGCGCTGTCATTCATCTGTGTCAGCGAAGCATCGTTAAAACGGATCGTACCTTCAATCCGGCTGTTGAGCGGCGGCAGCAACCGCATCAGGGTAAGCGCCGTAACACTTTTGCCGGAGCCGGACTCCCCGACAATAGCAAGGGTTTCGCCGGCTTTAATCTCAAAGGAAATACCATGCACGACCGGTGCCCAGTGGCCTCCGGTAGAGAAAGAGATTTTCAGGTCTTTTACAGAAAGAAGTGTTTCTTGCATGACTCAATCTTTCTATCAATAAATGACGCTTATCATAAAACGCAGGCAGATCAGCAACAGGAAGACACCGAAAGCGACTTCCAGTTTACGTTTTGAAAGACTATGCGCCAGTTTTACGCCGACAGGGGCCGCGAGAATACTTGTCGGAATAACCAGAAAAAATCCGAGCAGGGAGACATAGCCGAGTGCAAGCGGCGGCTGCAAAGCGGCAACATCCGGAAATTGTGCGGCACGCGGCCAGCCTGCATAAATATAGCCGAGCGCACCCGGTATGGAGATCAGGATGCCCAAGCCCGAAGATGTGGCAACAGCCTGATGGATCGGCCGGTTATAAAAGGTCATGAACAGGTTGGAGAGCTGTCCACCGCCGATCCCCATCAGTGAGGACAATACGCCGATAATCAACCCGCAAAACCGGATGGCCAGTTTGCCCGGTAACTGATCAGCGATTTTCCAGCTGTCTTTGCCGAATAGCAGCCGGATTGCCGAAACACCGGCAACCACGATGAAGACGAATTTAAACAGTTCTGCCGGTGCGTAACGGGCAATCACACTCCCTGCAATCACACCCGCAACGACCGGTACGGCCCATGCTTTCAGCAGACTTGTATCCACCGCGCCGCGTGCCAGATGGGCTCGGTAAGAACGGATGGATGTCGGAATGATGATGGCAAGTGATGTGCCGATACTCAGCGGCATCAGTACATCTTCCGGCACACCCAGATAACGGAACAGCTCATACAGCACCGGAACCGCCACAGTACCGCCACCGACACCAAACAGACCTGCAAGCAGGCCGGTGACACCGCCGGCAATCAGCATGCTCAGGGCGAGCCAGAGTAGTTCCTGAAATTCAATACCCATTATCACTGCATCAATTCCCCGTTTTAGCGCCCGATTGCATAGGCTTGCATCAGGCGTGGTGTGGCAGCTGCCCGCAACAGCCCGTTGCTCTCACGTTCGGCTGCGGTCAGTCGCCCGACTGTCCACTCATCAACGATTTCCAGATCGTGACCGCGTGTTTTCAGATCATTAATCACAGCCTCACCAATCGATTTTTCGATCACAAGCCGTCCCGGTATGGCTTCACGCGGATAGAAAGATGACGGGAAATGCATGGTGTGGAACAGCGGCAGATCAATACCTTCCTGCAGGTTCAGCCCGTGATGGACACGGCGCAGGAACAGGATGAGCTGCCATTGATCCTGCTGGTCACCACCCGGCGTACCGAAGACAAGCCGTGGTTTGCCTTCATAGCTGGCCAGTGACGGTGTGAGCGTGGTGCGCGGGCGCTTGCGCGGCGCGAGGCTGGTCGGCAGATCCGGCTCCAGCCAGAACATCTGTGCACGGGTATTGAGCTGGAAGCCGAGTTCCGGAATAACCGGAGATGATTGCAGCCAGCCGCCGGACGGGGTGGCGGAAACCATATTGCCCCAGCGGTCGATCACATCCACATGTACGGTGTCGCCACGTTTCTCAGTGCGCAGATGTGCCATGGTCGGCTCACCGGCACCCGGTGCCACATTGCCGTTTGTCTCCGCATAGCGGAACTGTGCTACGCTGCGGGCATGTTGGGTTTCAAAACCTGCGATCATACCGGCGCGCAGCTCATGAGAAGCCGCAGAGCCGATGAGTTTACGCCGCTGTGCATTATAGTCTTCCGAAAGCAGCTGTTTCATAGGCACATCCGCAAAATCAGGATCACCGTAATAGATTTCGCGATCGGCATAGGCCAGTTTCATGGCTTCGGTTACGGTATGAATGAAATCCGCACTGTCCGGCTCCATAGCACCTATATCGCTGTTTTTCAGCAAAGCAAGGCTTTGCAGCAGGGCAGGTCCCTGACCCCAAGGGCCAGTCTTGGAAACCGTCCAGCCGTGATAATCATAGCTCAGCGGTGTTTCATAAGTGGCGCTCCAGCGCGCCATATCATCAGCGGTCAGAATGCCTTTATGACGTTTGCCACTGGTATCCATCGCCTCAGTATTCCGGCAAAAATCTTCAATCGCCTGCGCAACAAAGCCGCGATAAAAGCCGTCACGCGCATGATCGATAATCTCTTCGCGGCTGCCGCCTTTGGCTTCAGATTCATCGATCAGGCGCTGATAGGTCTTTGCCAGCGCTTCATTGACAAACAGCTCATGAGCTTGAGGCAGATTACCGTTGCGTGCCCATGTGGCATAGGATGTCGGCCATTCTTTTTTAAAGAACTCAGCCTGATCGCGGATTGTATTGGCAACGCGTGGCAGCATCGGATGGCCGGTGCGGGCATAATAGATTGCCGGTTCCAACGCATCGCGCAGACTCATACTGCCATGATCGCGCAGCATCAGCATCCATGCATCAAATGCCCCCGGAACCACGGCTGCGAGCAGGCCGGAACCCGGAACCAGATCCAGCCCTTCCTGTTTGTAACGCTCGATCGTAGCTGCATCCGGTGTCACACCCTGACCGCACAGCACTTCGGTTTTACCGGTTTTGGCGGAGTGGAAAATAATCGGCACTTCACCGGCAGGGCCGACGAGATGCGGCTCGACAATCTGCAGCACAAAGCCTGCTGCGACAGCCGCGTCAAAGGCATTGCCGCCGCGCTCCAGCAGCGCCATACCGGCGGCCGAAGCCAGCCAGTGGGTGGAAGTAATAACACCGAAAGTGCCGAGAATTTCAGGACGGGTTGTAAACATACTCATGGTTATGTTCCTGTAAGCTATTAATATTCGCGCGGATCAATGGCGTCGCGCAGACCATCGCCAAGCAGATTGAACCCCAGAACCACGAGAAAGATTGCGGCTCCCGGCCATACGGACATCCATGGCGCTTGTGAGATGAAGTTTTTTGCAGTGTTGAGCATTGAGCCCCATGAAGGGTTCGGCGGCTGCTGACCAAGACCGAGAAAGGACAGGCTGGCTTCGGCAATAATGGCTGCCGCAATGGTCAGCGTTGCCTGCACAATAATCGGCGACATGGCATTCGGCAGAATATAGCGCAGGATAATACGCGGATGGCGCAGACCCAGTACCTGAGCGGCCTCGATATATTCTTCATTGCGGATGGAGAGTACCTGACCACGGGTAAGGCGGGCAAAAACCGGTGCTGCGGAAAGGCCGATGGCGATCATCGCATTGGTGAGGCTGGCACCTAGAAAGGCAGCCAGTGCAATTGCCATAATCAGAAACGGTATGGCGAGCATGGCATCAATCAGACGGGAGATAATACTGTCTGCCCAGCCGCCGAAATAGCCTGCGATAATCCCGAAAGGCACACCGACAATCATCGCGATGCATACCGAGACAACGCCCGCCATCAGCGAGGTGCGCGCGCCATAGGCCATGCGGGAAAACAGATCGCGCCCCAGTTCATCTGTACCCAGCCAGTGCAGAGCAGAAGGCGGTTTGCGAATAGCGGTGAAGCTTGTCTGTAATGGATCATAACCGGCAATGAGCGGTGCCAGAATGGCCAGCAGAGCAAAAAAACCGACCAATATTGCACCGAGAACCGCTGCTCTGTTGGAGAGAAATTTTTGCAAAGTGCGGTTGCGGGATTTTTTTGCCGGAATTGCGAGCGCACTCATGTTGCATCCCTCAGTCTCGGATTGACGATAATGTAGAGAATGTCGGCAAGAAGATTCATCAGAATGAAACCGACAGCGGTACACAGCACAACACCCTGCACAACGGCATAGTCACGGGTGAAGACCGCATCCACGATCAGCTTGCCGAAACCCGGAATGGTAAAAATCTGTTCGGTCAGAACCGCACCGGCGAGCAATTCGCCAAAGAGCAGGGTGGTCAGGGTAATGATTGGCACAAGAGCATTGCGCAGCGCATGGCGCAGAATAACCGTCTTTTCATTCAATCCCTTAGCGCGTGCAGTGCGCACATAGTCCGAGCGCAGCACACCGAGCATGGCCGAGCGGGTATGGCGCATCAATACGCCGGCAAGGCCGGTGCCCAGCACGAAAGCCGGCATAATCATGGTGCGGATATTCTGCCCCAGATTTTCAAACGGTGATGTATAGCCGGATGAAGGCAGCAACTGCCATTGCACGGAAACAAACAGAATGAGCAGAATGCCGAGCCAGAAATTCGGGATTGATAAACCGGACAGCGCGGCAATATTGATCGAATAATCGGTCAGTGTGCCTTTGCGTACAGCAGAAATGATCCCCGCAGGCACGCCGATCAGCAGCGCAACGAACATCGCAAAAGCCGCGAGTTGCAAAGTCACCGGCAGTTTCTGCAAGATCAGTTCCAGCACCGGTTTTTCCGTGCGGATGGATACGCCGAAATCGCCGGTCATGATGCGGCCGAGCCAGCTCAGATATTGCGTGATAACCGGATCATTCAGCCGGTATTTTTCCTGAAGATAGGCAATCGTCTGCGGATCGCGGTCTTCACCGGCCAGCGCCAGAATCGGATCCCCCGGCAGCAGTTTCTGCATGCCGAACACAATAACCGATACCAGAAACAGGGTCGGGATCACCACAAGACAACGCCGGATAATTAATTCAAACATAGAATGAGTTCCATTCGCATGAAAACAGAACAGCAGGCAGCGGGATGGAAGTGACAGAATTTAATCCGCCTGTTCCTTCCCGCTGAGCCGTTTCAGCTCCTTCTTTTGAGGGTGTTTCTGAAGAAGGCGACGGCTTGCTTATTTTTCCAGTGTCACGCCTTTCAGGCGGATCATGCCGTCCGGATGCGCAGTAAAGCCTTTCAGATTTGCGCGGGTGGCAAATGTCCATGGCTGATAATAGAGATAGACGATCGGCAGCTCGTCTTGCAGGATTTCCTGTGCCTGATCGTAGAGTGCCTTGCGCTGTGCCTGAACTTTGATGCCGCGGGCTTCTTCCAGCAGGGCATCAACTTTTTCACTGCAAAAACCGGCATCGTTGAGGCTGCCTTTACAGGTATCAAACTGGTGGATATTGCCATCCGGATCAGCACGGCCTGACCAGCCGCTCTGGCCGACATCAAAAGACTTCTCTTTCAATGCGGATTGCAGGGCCGCAAATTCAGTCGGACGCAGGGAGATATCAAAACCTGCCTCGGAAGACATGGCCTGTATCAGTTCATAGACCTGCTGGGACGTTGTGGAATTGCCGAAAGCCAGTTCAAAACTGACCCGTTCATGACCGGCTTCCTTGAGCAGCTGTTTGGCCTTTTCAACGTCGCGGGTCACAGTTTCATATTTCGGATTATAGGCAAAGCTTGATGGCGGAAAGGCCTGATAAGCGGGCTGGAATACACCCTGACCGACAACTTCATTGATGGCATTACGATCGAGGGAAAGCTCGAAAGCCTGACGGATACGCTTGTCGTGGCCGATCGGGAAACTGTCTTTGTCGCCCTTGGTCATGTTGAAAGTCAGAGCCTGATAGCCGATACCTGTGACCGGCAGGAAGGCCAGATTGCTGTCGGCTTTTGCGGCTTCAATATCTGAAGAGGCAAGGCGCTCGATCATGTCGAAATCACCGGAGCGCAGATTGGCAAAGCGTACGGTTGAATCCTGAATCGGCAGATAGGTTACCTTGTCAAAGTGGTAATTGGCGGCGTCCCAGTAATCAGCGAATTTCTCCAGAATTATCCGGTCATTCTGTACGCGGCTGGTAAATTTATACGGGCCTGAACAGACAGGATTTTGGGCAAACTCACCACCGGCAAAGGCCTTTGGTGACAAAATCATACCCGCGCGGTCGGAAAGCTGGGACAGCAGTGCCGCATCATGTCTGGTGAGGTGAATATCGAGCGTGGTATCATCCACAACTTCAATCTTATCAATCGCTGCGACTTCACTTTTACGCAGGGATTCCGGCAGTGTTTTTGCCCGTTCCAGATTGGCTTTCACATCGGCCGCAGTAATGGCCGAGCCGTCATGGAATTTTCCGTCATCACGCAATTTGATATGCAGTGTTTTACCGTCTTCAGACCAGCTCCATTCCTTGGCGAGCTGCGGCTGAATTTCCAGCTTGTCATTAATATCAAACAACTTGTCGCATAAGGACGTGAAAACGATACGACCGACAAATGTGCGTGCACGATGCGGGTCAAGCACATCCGGATCATCCTGCAAGCCGATGCGTAAATCAGCGGCCAGTGCCGGTAATGTTAGAGCAATTGCTGCTGCGGACAGCGCCGCAGTTTTGAGAGCAGTTCTATAAACAGATTTCATTCTCCACCCCTTATTTTGTTCTGCTGATAGCCAGATTGTTCTGTGGTCTGCACTTGAATGGTCGGAACGGGCTCCTCCTCCTGAGCTAAATCTGTTCTTCCCTTTGCATGCGGCTTTCATCCGCTATGCGAAAACTCCTTTAGTCGGTCGTTACAGGCTGTGATGCCGGCATTTGTGTTCGTGCGGCTCCGCCAATTTCGCCGATCACTGCTTCGCGCAGCGACATAAGATGCGTACGCATGGCATCTTCCGCATCGCGCGGATGAAAGCGCCGGATCGCATCCAGAATGGCATTGTGCTGGTTTACCGACAGCGAATTACGGCCTGCCGAACGCACGCGTGTGCGAAATTGCTGCCATGCATCATTGCGCCGGATTTCATCGATGATGCCCATAATGGCGATAAATAGCTGATTGCCCGATGCATCAGCGATCTTGCTGTGAAAGGCTGAATCCCACCGCTCCCATGAGGCAATATCGGTTGACTGCTCGGCTTTCAGAGCCAGCTTTTCCAGTTGTTCCACCAGAGCGGGTGTAGCACGGGCGGCGGCCATGCGCGCCAGCGCCGGTTCGATTTCAATCCGTACATCCATAACTTCGATAGGATTGGTGAAGTCGGCAATCTGCTGGGCCAGCATATTGCCATCGGGACGACGTTCGCCGCTGAAAGTACCTTGACCCTGCCTGCGCCAGATTAGCCCTTCGTTTTCGAGCACATCAAGGGCTGCACGCAAGGCACGGCGGCTGACATTGAAGCGCAGGGCCAGTTCACGTTCAGGGGGAAGGCGGTTTTCCTGCCCCTCCGTCTGCTCAGTCAGTAATGTGCGCAGGTTTTCTAAGGCAATACCGGTATTATCATTGAGGTCATGCATGGCATGAACCATGAATCAATCGAACCATTATACAGATTGGTTCTGAATTTGATGAATTGGTAACGGCCATTGTGCTGGTAATTTTCCCGATTTATTATACTTTTGTTTAATAATGCAAATTATCTACTGTAATTCAAGATGTTTAGTAAAAATAATGGCAAACCAATTTGAAATTGGTTCGCCATTACGGTTCGTTTGATAAATGCGCATATGAAGCAGTTTTAATCTGTGAGTTTCACCTCAGCGAGATCGCAAATTGTGAGAAAAAGCACGTCAACGCCTTTTGCCAGCTGGTCATAATCCGTCCATTCTTCAGGAGCGTGAGATATACCGTTCCGGCTCGGAACGAAGATAAGACCGGTCGGTGCAAAATCAGCCATAATCATGGCATCATGACCGGCACCGCTTACCATTGTCCGGCTTTTCAGGCCAAGCGCATCAGCATGATGCGACAGGCATTTATGAAGTTCGGAGGATAACGGCACCGGCGCGACAAAGAGCTGTTCTTCGACCTCGACGGACAACCCGTTGCCGCCCGCCCGCTCAATGACAGCACGGGTCTGATCCATCAATGTGCGGACAACCTCTTCCTTCGGTGCGCGAATATCGGCAGTAAAAACGACCAGATCGGGGATGACATTGGCACCGCCCGGATAAACATCCAGCTTGCCGACTGTCAAAACCGCGTTCTGTCCGATAGCAAGTGCCAGATCAGGCAATTGCGCAAGGGCGCTGACAGCGCCGGTGAGCGCATCGCGCCGCGCATTCATCGGGGTTGTACCGGCATGGCCTGCTTGTCCGCGAAATGTGACTTTCAACTGGCCGAGACCGACAATAGCGTCAACAACAGCCACGTCCTCGCCATGGCTCTCCAATACGGGGCCTTGTTCAATATGCAGCTCGAGAAACGCATGGATTGAATGGGGCTGGCGGATTGCCTGATGTGCCGATGCGGGATCAAGTCCATAGGCCTGCATTGCCTCCGCAACGGATATGCCGTCATCATCAGTAAAAGTGATAAGCTGCTGCATATCCACCTTGCCGGTCATGATGCGCGAGGCCAGCAAGCCACCACCGAAACGGGTGCCTTCTTCTTCAATCATGGCGATAAACTCAACAGGACGGACGGGTGTCAGCCCGCGGCTTTTCAGCTGGAAAGCAATTTCTATGCCGGCAATGACGCCTGCTTGTCCGTCAAATTTTCCGCCATTTGGCACGGAGTCAAAATGGGAGCCGACCATAACCGGTGCAAGCTCCGGATTGCTCCCTTCCAGACGGCCGATAATATTACCAACGGCATCTTCGCGCACAGTAAGACCCGCTTCCTCCATCCGGTCGCGCAGATAATCCGCAGCCTGCCGGAATTCCGGACTATAAGTCAGGCGGGTTGTGCCTTTACCGGGAGTGGCGTTGAACTGATCCAGTCCGTCGATCAGGGTCTGGAGGCGTTGCGGATCCGAATAGTGTGTCATTAGAAAAGCCTGCAATAAATTCCTGCTGGCACGACCGATAGCACCCCGTACAGACAATGGGGAAGGGTAATTGCTCTAGCCGCTTGTTTTTTAGCTTTATTTTACGTGCGCTCTAACTGCATCTGCAAGGCCTGCATTATAGCTGCACCCAGAAATCAGGTGTATTCTGGGTGCAGCTAGTTTCTGTATTGGATTTTTGAGATGGGGGTATTTTATTAACTCAAAGAGGTGGAAACGGAAAAGTTGACTGTATACCACGTAGCGTTTTGTCCCTCAGATGCGTATGAAACCGAAAGCGTGTACATACCACCGCTGGCAATTGGCGGACTCGTCCAGTTTCCAGCTGAATTTGTTGTGCTGTTACCGAAGGGTTGCCCATTGAGAATGAAGTTTAAGACCTGACCCGCGGTTGCAGTGCCATTTGCATAGGCCGGTTCATGGTGCGTAATATTTATCGGAATTGTTAGCTCTTCACCTTCATATGGCTGTAAAATCACGATAGGCGTCAAAGGGACTATTGAGGGTTCGAATGTAAATGTTAGTGGGTCACTTGAAAGGCCGTAGCATTCAGCAGTTATTATTACAGTTTCTCCGTTAGGGTTGGTGTCGTAGAAAGGTGCTGCGGCTGATCCCCCAGATGTTGCGGTGGTATATGTTGATGCATTGCTGAAAGCAAAACGTGCGTTTCCTGTTGCATAAAAGGTGACTAGTGTAGTGTTGGGTGCAGAAGTTCCGTTGATCTTGACTGTCGCATCTGCCCGATTGAGCGATTGGCCATCAGCTGGTTGTTCGTCCATAGCTTTGCTCAGCGTCACAGTAAGTTGATTCTGGTGGTTATGTGATATAAATGTAAACTCCAGAGGATCACTTGTTACGCCATTGCATGTAGCCGTTACACTGACAATTTCGCCAGCCGTGTTCGTGTCATAAAACCCGTTTATAGAATAGCCGTCATTGTTGTGGATTATATCGTTAAAAGTGTGCTGATTATTCGCCTTCCAAAAAGCCGATCCCGTTACTTGATAAGTGATTGGTGTTCTGAATAGGGGTGGATAGCCATTCACTGTTATGTGCGCCTCTACAGCGTTTATATCCTGTCCGTTTGCAACTGAATTATCAAAAAATTTATCAAGGACTATGGCAGTTTGTCCAACTGGACCGAAGCCAAAATTATATTGATTGTCTTGCGCGCTTGCTGTTGAAGCCGTCAGCACCACGAATTCTCCGGCTGTATTTGCATCAGTAAAATGCACAATTGGTGTCTGGCCGGATTGGACATCAGAGATAACGCTTACGGTTTTTTTATCCGGCGACAGTGTATAGATACTTGTATCAGTTTCAGAAAATGTCGCTTGTTGATTAGATGGCAGAGTGAAAGTGACAGCCTGAGCTTTTGCCGGTGAAAGCACTGCAATCGCACTATGCTTGTCCTGATTGTTACCGGCAGCTAAATAATTGTCATCTGAGGCTGCAGCAAGTGTGAGTGTCAGAGGAATAGCTGTCTGGGTGAAGTGAAATGGCTGTGTTGCGTTGGTCAAACCATTCGCAGAGGCAGTTATCGTTATATCTATGGTAGCGTTACTGTTATCAGTGAAGAATACTTCCGGTGTTTGACCATCAATGCCGGTTTGTGCAGTTGCCGTTTTGCTATCAGCGGAAACAGTTACGCCATTTGAGGCGATAAAAAGGGTGCTGCTTGCCGATGCTTGAAAAGTAACAATGACATTGCTGATACTGCCGCTGCCTGAAATACTGGCTTTCGCACTGCAGGTTGAAGTGCCGTCAGCGGGCATGTTGTTCTTGATTGGAATAATTCCGAGCTGGCTGGCTGTGGCCTGTGTGAATGTAAAATTCTTTATGGTTTGAGCGGCTGTTGCGCTTGTTGTTAATTCGACTGTCTCACCGCCGCTATGACTATCTGTGAAAAGTACAGGTGATGTCTTGCCGAAATTGTCAGTAATTATGGTTTTGTTTTTTTGATTGCCATCGAAAGCTGCATTACCAGCTACATTGAGCGTAAATGTGATTGGTACATTAGCGGTGGCTGCTCCGTTGTCAGCATAATAAGCCGCAGATGCGCTATTCTGCTCTACGCCATCGGCAAGGGCATTATTCTTGATGGTTTCAAGTAAAATTGTGGGGAACTGCTTATATATCTGAGCGATGGCGGAGTTGGACCATCCTTTGGATTGTCCGACACTATCAAATAGTTGGTACTCAAACATAAGTAATGAGTTAGTTTGATAGCCGGCGAGGCGTGTTTGAGGTACGATAAAAGTACCAGATACCGGATTTACCTTTGAGAAAACAATAACGTCCTTGAGGGGTTGCGATGTCTGGTAATCTGTCCCGTTAATTGAAACATAAACATCCGCAAGATCTCCGGCAGAAATTGCAGGACTTGCAGGAATAGTAAGATTTAAACCATTATTGCACATATCTGCCGGTGTTACTGCTCCTGAAGAGATTAGAACTGGCTGAGGCGCAACAAGAGTGCGGTTGTTGACAGAGGGTATGTAAATTGCTGTGCCGCTGGCAGTAAAATTCTTCAGGGGGGACAGCAAGGCAGCAGACCAGAACTGGCCGTCTGGCTTTGCAATAAAATAGCCGATTGTATTGGTTGCACCCGCTGCGGTTTTTAAAAGTGAGCAGGCGATATTAATACCGTCAGCTGTTAAGGCACTAAGATTTCCGCAATAAACCAAAATATTATTTAGTATAATGGCAATACGTGATGAAGGTATAAATGCCACCGGCAAATTTGTGGAAGCAATTGTTACATTAAACAGTTGCGGAACATCAGATGTTGGAACTTGAAGATTATTGTTTTGCGACAGACCCGCAATCGTCAATGCAGGTAAGTTTCCGACGAGATTTGGGTCGAGATCACCAAAAACAACAGGCGCTGAAAACTCACTGCCATCGTCGGCTGTAAGGGTTAATTGGGTGATATAAAAATCACCGGAATTAGAGCCAACCAGAAAAACCGCACGCCCGGAGCTCTCTGTTGTCATTGAGAAAGTTCCGGAATTTGTATCAAAAGGCAAAGGGTTATGATTTTTGTCGAACAGGGCAAGTGGCTTGGGCGTTCCTGTGCTGCGCGCATTATCGTTTTTAATCGTAACGTTCGCATTTGGTCTGTTGGTATTAACGTAACAAATAATAATTTGCTGCGGCTGGGTTGGATCCAGCGTGCTCGTATAAGAGGGGACATATGCGTAAGATTTATCCGTTACCATGCCGCTTGTATAAGGATAGGTCATTGGTGGCGCCCTTTAAATGATTTAATTATCAAGCCCTGAAAAATCTGCTTTATTATAATAAAAAATAGAGTAATCAACTTCATTTATAGAATAATTTAAGTATAAATCGGCATATTCAATAATGTTGTTTTCTTTATATGCGCCTATCTGCCGGAAAACGCGTTGAGAAATATTTAGGTCAATGCCGCTGTTAAGGTGGGACTGCTGTAAGTAAAAATCATTCGAGTAAAGAGAAATTTTCCTCGTTATTCTTGTTGTGTTGTCGTGAGGATCCCAGCCATCAAGGAACAGGACTGGCTTAAACAAGCCATAGAGGCAGCTGAATGGGAAGCTGCTGATATTGAACGATAAATAACCATTCACTAAACTATTGGCAGTCAGGATTCCGTTATCCAGAGTGCCGGGAAAAATTGGTTTACTTAATAGGTTATCCGTTTGTATGAATGGATCGGGCATTTCATAGGCCGTGCCCTGAGCGAGAAAATGCAGCGGGTTTGATTGACCGCTATTATTTTCTGAAACAATGTATTTGAGTGTATTGATAGTTGTAGCATCACTATACATCTGGTTATAAGGGATGTAGGCGTAGACTTCAGTATCTGCGCTAACATTATTCTGTATAGAAACGCATTCATTGTTCAAAATAAAAGCGCATCTGTAGTCAAGTGTCGGTATTTTGTCCGTATCTGCTCTTACTGCGTATCGGGTATCATAAAACAATACATCATTATCGTCAGGATTAATTGATTGGTCGGCGTCGTTGGGTATATTCAGAACATCTTGAAGGCCGGCAATGAATGGTGCCTGATAAGAAGAATTATTTCCTGATGGATCCTGGGATATTAATTGGACACCATATTCTGGTTGGTCCGGATCGGTTGAAGCGTAAATCGTTGCGATTGTGATCGATGGGCTGGCCACATAAATAGTTGCAAGACTGCCAGAATTGGTGAAGCTTGTGACTTCACCATGGTTGACAGCAAGTAACTGACCATTGGTATCATAAAAGCTAAGGTTCTGACCGTTTGCTAAATCAGCAATACGCCAGTTAACTGGGATGCCAGCTCCTGCGAGAGAGCCATCCTCACGAATGATAAGGGCTTGTAACTCGGCTCGCTCATATTGTGTTGGCGGAACTGAATTTGCTGTAGATTTAATTGAAATAAGTGAAATTTGTGGTAAAATTCTTTGTACTATATTGAGCGAGCCTGACATTTTAATACCTATATATTTTTATTAAAAAATGTTATGGACTTACTGTATCTATTTTGTAGGAAATAACTCTGCTATAATTTCCAAAATTTATATTGGTTGGGTCTGAAATATAATATTCAATCTGCATTGTTGAGAATGCATAAGTATGTGGCTGCACGCTGTAGCCGAGCAGATCCTGCGGATCTATTTTGTAATCACATGTTTGACCTGAGCTGGAAAGTATTGGTTGTGGATGCAAGGTGTTGTTTTTGGGGTTGCCTTGTGAATCCCAGCCATTGATAAAAACATTGATAGTATATTGATCAGCAGTATTTCCGCCGGTAGGGAAGTCCCCTGATGCTCCATTGTTGGTTGTGACGTAGGCTTCATCAATGAGGTTTGGTTGGCCTCCATTGGGTGTTGGAAATAAAACCGGCGCAGCATATGGACGATTTGTAATGCTCGGATTTGGTTCATTCTGAAATTGTGAGTTAATCTCAAATGGCCAGCCATATTCGGATGATCTTACAGCGCCGGTCTCAACGGATTCAATAAAATATTGCAGTCTGTTGTCTACGGGATTTCCTTGGATGTCCACAGTGTTTAACTTTGCAACGGGGACCGATATAGTCGGCTTCACTTGTGATGTGTCGGTCGGGTCAAACACAACTTTTTTGCCGTTTAATACCATCCAGAAATACCGCTTATCTAGTGACGACGTAATGGAATCCGGGTCTATGTCAAAGTATACAACGGATTGACTGGCCGGCACTGTAACGACATTACCGTTCAGATTGACAGGTTGCGGAGCTATATATTCCACATATTGTTGATCTATTTCAACGAATGTTAAAGGTGGCGCAATAGGTATGCCTGCTTGAGCTTGTATAACCACGGAGCCTGTAGATGTTATATAGAGACTGGACGTTGGAGCTGACTTGGTGAGAATAACCGTGGCATAATTGTCCAGCATTGCGGCGGGTGTGGCGGGAATGACGACAGGTGTGACAACGAATGGAGGGACGCCGCTGCCAGGAAATGACCATATAGAGACAGTATTGGCGGGCAAAGGGGTAAATTTTATATCGACGCCAATGTTATCAGTGGCATTTATGTTGTCCTTATATTGATCTAAATCAATCATTATTTGATTATAATTTCTTGCTTGAAAAAACTGATCATCTTCTTCAACCGTTTGGGCTGTGAATTTTTTTGCACTCACTATAGAGGCTGGATTCTGTATACCTAAATCTATGAATGCGATGACTAGCTTGATAGGGGCACCTTCCATTTGACCGTTTTTGTAAAGTTGTGCATTTATTGTTAAGTTGTCGTCATTTTGATCCTGTATTGCAGCAATATAAGTGCTTGCAATTGCTGTATAATTTGATCCGGAAACGCTTTTGTTTTTAAATGATACCGGATCAGTCTTGACGTGACGATTGCTGGTGCTGTCGGGGTCTTTGGAAAAGGCTACCGTGTATTCATTTGTATCTGTTGCATCTGCAGTTAGCGTAATCCCTACAGGGATTCCAAACCCTGACAGGGCGTGATCGCCACGTGAAATGTATTGAATATTTGGATTTGCCATAATTTTCTCAATTTTTAAAAAAAAAATAGTATTTGTTTTTACATATATACTATATCATTGTTGTTCTTTAAGTAAATATTTTTGTTTTATATAATTTAATTGTTTTTTCAATTCAGATTTATTTTATTTTAATTTATGAGTAATTTCTTCTTTAAAATTTGAATCAATTCAGGAAATTCATCTTCTTGAAAATGTCCTTCATTCATTACAATAAATTCAGTTCCGAGCTATTTATTCATAAACAATAAGTTCCTCACAATAAAAT
>WPCJ01326027.1_pt1 | contig 38873 bp, 43 predicted proteins | sample 5399831 | NCBI WGS metagenome assembly WPCJ01 (sample SAMN12869470, study PRJNA574797) | sludge metagenome | isolation source: wastewater treatment of pH10 | place: China:Beijing | collected 2019-05-20 | reverse complement strand
GGCCAACTATTACGCCGAGACGGTTCGCCGCGGCGGTTCGGTGGTCTCCGTCCGCACCGAGCCGGAGCACGAAGCCACCGTCCAGGCAATCCTCGACGGCGCCACGCCGATCGACCGCTCGACCCGCGAGGCCGACTACCGTGCCGGCGGCTGGTCGCGCTTCGACGAGAACGCCGATCCGTATGTCCGCGACGCCACTGTGACCGGCCGCGTTCCGCCGACGGTCGTCTGATCGCATCCACCCTCGGATTAATGGATGGCCCCGGTAATTCCGGGGCCGTTTTCGTTGACCGTTGGAAAATGATCCGTGCCGTTTAACGAGCAGGCATTATTCATCGGCGAGATCCTGGCCACGGGTGGAACACACGGAAAGCCCGCCCGTTCGGTGCAATGGGGGACCACGGGTCCAAGAAGAACATGCCGATTTTTAACGTACGAGTGGACGCTGGCGAAGGCCCGGACGAACTTGGCGATCCGATCGATTTCCCTCACGACAAGGCAGCTCGGGAAGACGCCCAGAAAGCGCTCGCCGAAATGGCACGGGATAGGATTCCATTGGACCGAGACACCCATTTCGGCGTCGAGGTCGCGGACGAGGCGGGGCGCCGGACCTATAAGGCTTCGTTGGATCTGTCGCAGCAGACCGATCCGTCCGAGTTCGAAAGCACGACGCCTGACATCGCCTCGCAACTCGGATCGGGACCCCGCGACTAGCGCGAGCGGAGTAGTTCCATGTCAATGCCAATCGCGTTGGTCGTCGAGTACGAACCGATCCTCATGATACAGGCCGACGAGGCCATCGCCGTCCTGGAAGGCCGGGACGACATACGCGTGGTCGTCACGGACGTGCAGATGCCCGGGTCCATGGACGGGATGAAACTCGCTCGCGCGGTCCGCGACCGGTGGCCGCCGATCCTGATCATCGTGGTCTCGGGCCATATCAAGCCGAAGATGGGCGACCTGCCTGAGAACGTCACGTTCCTGTCGAAGCCCTACAGCGACAATCAGATGCATCAGGCGCTCTCGCTTCTCAGTCGATGAACGTGCCGATGTTGCGTCGGAACAGCTCCTCGTCGTCGGGCGTGCCGCTGATCTTGTCCTGTTCGGGCATGGGGGCGACGATGGTGAACACGAGTCCGGATGGAAGATAACGGATCTCGCCTTTCCCATTGAGCTCGGCGGCAAGGACCTTCTCGATGAGGCGCGTTCCGAAGCCCTTACGCGAGGGCTTGCCTTTCACCGGAGGCCCGCCGACCTCCTGCCACCGGAACTCGACCATCTCCTCGGCGCCGTGCTTGCTGACGTGCCAGTCGATGTTCACGTGGCCACCCGGCATGGAGTGCGCTCCGTATTTGACGGCGTTCGTGCTGAGCTCGTGCAGGGCGAGCACCATCGCCATCGCGGCCCGTGGCCCAAGGCTTACGTTCGGACCGCCGACGCGGAAGCGGTTCGATCCCGGAACCTCGAAGGATTCGACGGCGATCGCCACGCTCTCGGCGATGGTGGCGCTCTGCCACTCCTCCCGCGTCAGCAGGTCGTGCGCCGCGGCAAGCGACTGCATGCGGGCGGTCAGCACCTCCTTGGCCTGTTCAAGGGAGGTCGCGTTGCGCATCGTTTGCGTCGCGATGGATTGGATCGTCGCCATCGAGTTCTTGACCCGATGCTTCAATTCCGCGGTCAGGAGCAGGCGCTGCTCCTCGTTGCGCCGGTTTTCCGTCCTGTCGAGGGTTACGCCCGACATGCTCAAGGGCTTGTCGTCCGCCCCGAGATGAACCCGACCGCGAGCCATGATCCATCGGCTGTCGCCGGCGGGTGTTACGATCCTGTACTCGTGTTCGTAGTCGGAAAGGGTCGCGATGGCCTCGCGACCGGATTGCTGCATCCGCTCGCGCTCGGCGGGGACGATCGCTTCGACCAACTGCTCGTAAGTGAATGGCTCGCCCGGCTCCCTGCCGAAGTTCCGCTTGCAGATGTCGAGCAACTGAGCCGCATCTCGGAGAGATCCAAGGTCCAAGAGCCAACTCGGGCCGCTTGCATCGTGGAACGGAGGCGTTCCTCCGACAGCCGCAATTCGCGCGTCCGCCTTTCGACGTCCAATTCCAGCTTGTCGTGCTCCTCCTGAAGGCGGACCATCCGGTCGCGCTCCAGCGTGACGTCGAACTGCGAGGCGAAGAAATAGGTGAGGTGGCCGTCCTCGTCGAAAACCGGCGAGATCAGGACGCGATTATGGAAGCGCGAGCCGTCCTTGCGGTGGTTGATGATCTCCATCTCGATCTGCGCCCGCCGCGCGATGGCGTCCCGAAGTCTCTTCACGTCCGCCGGATCGGTTTCCGGCCCCTGTAGGAATCGGCAGTTGCGCCCGACCACTTCCTCGCGGGCATAGCCTGTGAGCCGCAGGAAGGCGTTGTTGGCGAAGACGATGGGATTGTCTGGCAGGTTCGGGTCGGTGATCAGCATCGGCATCCGGGTCGCACGGACGGCAGACGCGAACGGGTCGGACGACTTCGTTACCCTGATGATCTCGGCGTCGATGCGATCGTGTTCGGTCTCGGCGCTCATGGTCGGGAGGGTCTCCTCATGACCGCTTCTTATCCGAACACGACCAGCGGCGACACGTCATTTGCCATCGGGCGCGGGCGGAGCCAACCGAGCCCGTTCGGGCCACAGCGATGGATGGGGGCCACCGTGAAGAATGGATCGCCCGCGCCTGGGTCTTGCATGTTGCGAATCGTCAGCCATATGACATCCATATGGATGGTTTGAGGATGTCGCTATGAAGGTTCCCGAGAGTGAGAAAATCACCACCAACCTCGGCTTCGTCGATCTCGGCCGGATCGACCTGCTGGTGCGCGACGGCTTCTACTCCAACCGATCCGACTTCATTCGAACGGCCATCCGCAACCAGCTCGCGACCCATTCAGACGTTGCCGCCCAGGCGACCCGTCGCCTGTCTCTCGAATTGGGATTGAGGACCTTTACGCGCGCGGATCTGGAGGCGGTCGCGGCTCGCGAAGAATGTCTGGAAATCCGCGTTCTCGGTCTTGCGATCATCGCGGACGACGTCACGCCTGCGCTGGCTCGCCAGACGATCGCCTCCCTTACAGTGCTCGGGGCGCTCCATGCGTCTCCCGAAATCAAGGCGGCTCTGTCCGATCGTCTTTCCTGAAACATAAGGACGAACCATGAGTATCCGGATCCAGCAAGCCGTCGCCGAAGCGATGGCGCGGTTGAGAACGTCAAACGTCGCGGGCGCCACTACGGTGCTCCGCGACGCTTTAGGAGCGGCCGCCGCCCAGGCGCCAGGGCGGCCTCGCGAAGGGGGCACCGGGTTCGCCGGGCGATCGGGACGGCGATTGGGGGACGTGCTGGAGACGCTGTCGGCTGCGCGCGCAAGCGTCGCCTCGTCGGCCGCGCGTGCGACCACGCGCCCAGATGACGATCCGCGCTTCACCTCCCGGTCGCTCTCGTGGGAGGGAGCAGCCCTGAATTTCAGGCTCTACGTGCCACGGGGGCGCGATCGCGCTCTCTCCCTGGTCCTCATGCTCCACGGATGCACACAGGACCCGGACGATTTCGCGCGCGGGACGCGGATGAACAGCTTGGCGGACGAGTACGGCCTGGTGGTCGCGTATCCTCACCAACCCAGGTCCGCCAACGCGAACGGGTGCTGGAACTGGTTCGACCGGCGTCACCAATCCCCGGATTCCGGCGAGCCGGCGAAACTCGCGGCCCTCGCCGGGGCGCTGACGGCGGAATTCGCCGTTGACCCCGGGCGCGTCTTCGCGGCTGGCTTGTCAGCCGGGGCAGCGATGGCGGACGTCCTCGCCGAAACGCATCCCGAGGTCTTCTCGAAAGTCGGTCTACATTCCGGTCTGGAATGGGGGGCTGCACACGACGTCGTCTCGGCGTTGGCGGCCATGAAGGGAACCGGCCGAGCGGGGAGAGCGGGCGCCCGCGGTCCTTGCAGCCGGAAATTGATCATCCACGGCACCGCCGATAAGACCGTCGATCTCTCGAACGGCGATCGTCTCTTCGCGGGTATGCGCTCGCGGCATCCGAACTGCCGGATCGTCGTGAGCGAGGTAACGTCGAGCGGGAAGGCGGCGACGCGGCAGGCCCTGATAGATCCCTCGGGGCGCGTCCTCGCCGAATACATCCCGATCGAGGGCGCCGGACATGCCTGGTCGGGCGGGGACATGGCCGGAAGCTTCACCGATCCGGAAGGTCCCGACGCTTCGCGCGAGATGGTGCAGTTCTTCCTTCGTCCATAGACTGGTCCCGGGCGAGCCGCTCGAGGGGCGATAGAGCCAGCTGGTGCCGGTGGTGGTCGGTCCGCAAGTGAATCTTGCTGGAACTGAACTCATTCGTCGCTCGCATCGAGGCAGATGATCGGCACCGCAGCATCGAGATCCTCGGTTGGCAGCCCGCGGACGACCGGTCCTTCCGGCAATGGGCCATGGAAGGCTACCTCAGGCGGGCGGAACAGGACGGCGTATTTAGAAGTCACGGCATCGAAGGGAAGGTGCGCCGTCAGGGATTGAGGGGCGAAGTGGTCCTCTCGCTCGCGCGAGAGTTGGCGCAGTTGAAGTTTGCCACCGAGCAGTAGGGAAAGCGACGATCGCTAACACCGCGGGTACGCCCGGAGGCCCGCCTTGGTTGGTGAGGCCAAGTCGGTTACAGCGCCCACCATATGCCGTAGCCCATGAGGCCCAACCATATCGTTTGAAGAACGGCGATGAAGCATCCGAGCAACGCGGCGACCGTCTCGTAAGACAGGCGTCGACCTTCGATCCTTCGGAGCCAGGAGAGAGCCATGAAACGCTACTTCAGGACCGCGAGCAAGGCGCACCCGGTGATTGCGGCGGGCAGGATGACGAGAGCGGCCAATGCCGCGCGCCACAGGATCTTGCTGCCGCTCGATTGCGAGTCATCGTACCCAACGGCGTCATCGGTCAGCATCGTCGCGGTCTCCGATCCCCGTGCTTCTTAGCGACCCGCGCACCCGACAGGAACGGCATGCTTAATCGATGGTAAACGCGATTTCGACCCCACCCTCGGCCGCTGCGAATGCGGAACCGCAGCCCGGCGCTAGGCGGCCGCTGTCCCAAGCGAGGGGATGGGCATGACCGAGCGCGGTCCCACGACGCCGGACGGCCGCTACTTCATCGTCGCGGGGAGACTCTGGCGAGCCAGCAATCCCGCCATACCGGAAGTCAGGCGCCGACGACTGGTCGAAGAGTTGATGGAAGCCAGGCGAGGCGTGAGGGAGGCGAAGGCCGGCAAGGGCGATCTGAGCGAAGCCCGCGCAGCCGTCGACGCGGCCAAGATCGCGTTGGGGGAGCGCGGGATGGTGTGTGGGACGACGGCTCGCCCGACTACAACCGCCGAATGGCGAAGAATACGCTATACGCGGAATGGGCGGCCGGTCAGCGCGGATAGCGGTGGGAGCCTCGCCGATGCGAGGCCTTTTCGCTCAAGCCGATTGCTAGATCAGAGAGTGCGCTCAGGCAATCTCTAACAACGCGCGCGGGCTAGCACCCAATTGGCGCCCCCGGGAACATGTTCATGGCTCACCGGTTCTCTCCTCAACGCTTCCCCGAGGACACAACCCCGATGAGCCGACGACTGTGATCAATGCCGAGATCGATACGCTCAAGTCGGACGGCGACCTGATCGTCGAGAAGTTGAAGGCCGATAGCGTCGCCACGGAGCACAGGCTCTACGCCGGCGTGACCCATGAGTTCTTTGGGATGGACCCGGTCGTCGCGAATGTCCAGGAGGCCCAGGACTTCGCCGCCGCCCAGATCAACACCGGCTTCGGCTCCTTATTCGAATAATCCCGCAAGTTACCAACAAGGAGACCATCATGGGCATTTTCGACAGCATCAAGAAGGCGATCTTCGGAGAGGCCAAGGCCGACACGACGGCAGCGCCACCGGCAGGCTCCGCGCCCGGTTCATCCGGCGCTTCGACCTCAATGCCAACAGGCGCTTCCGCCAGCGGGGCGGGCGCGGGGGCGACGCCCGGGTCGTCCGCGGCGCAGCAGGTGGACGTCGCACCGATCCTCGACAAGGCAGTTAAGGATAGTGGTCAGCAGCTGAACTGGAAGACGTCCATCGTCGATCTGCTGAAGGCGCTCAAGCTCGACAGCAGCCTCGCATCGCGCAAGGAGCTGGCCCAGGAGCTTGGCTACAGCGGCGACACCAGCGATTCCGCGACGATGAACGTCTGGCTTCACAAAGCGGTCATAAAGAAGCTCTCCGAGAACGGCGGCAAGGTGCCGGCCGATCTGCTCGACTAGTCGCGCCTGTTTGTACATTGGGCCCCGGCAGCGATGCTGGGGCCTTCCGATTCCAGCCCGGTCTGCGGCGGCGATGGAGTCGATCGTGCGGCAACCCACCGCAGCCAGCACCAGCAAAGGTTCTTGAACGGGGAAATTTACGCAGGCGGTTTGCTGAAACGTTCAGCGCAAGTGAGCGCGTTACCATTGACCGAGCTAGAGCACGACGTCGAGCTTTTCCGGCAAGCGATCGGGCTGCATCGGAAGCGGCTCGACGCCCTTCCCCCGAACGCCCCCGATCGGGAAGCGGCCCGGACGACGATCGAACGTCTGGGAATCGAACTGACGAAACTTCTCGATGAGCGCGATCGGGTGCAGGGGGGTGACGCTAGTCGCTAAGCTCTGCGGTTCGGTCCAGGCGGCGGGCGAGCTGATCGGTAGGCTTGGCAAGCTCGATATCGCGACGGTGCGACGCACACGTCAAATGACAACCGGCCCGGCTTCTCCTCATGCTAAGGTGTTTGAGGCTCCGGGGACAATGTCGAGGAGTTCCCCATGCCACATCGCTATCGAACGGGAGAACGCGTCGGATTGGCGTTCGGCTTCCATGACCAGGATGCCGTCGGCGTTTACGAGATCACGGCGGTGCTCCCGACACGGGCCGGCGGTTAACCACAGTATGTCGTCAAGGGTGCCGACGGTCGGGAGCGCGTGATCGGCGAGGGGCAAATCGGGGAACGAAAGATTTCAGAAAGCGTGGCGCGCCCCCGCAGTCCTCACAACCCGATCACAAACGAACTGAATCGTCTCCGCGACGAAACGCCGACCATCGAGGAAACGCCCGCTGCGTCGTCGGAGCGCTCGGGCGGTCAGCTTGATGGCGCCCCTGTCTACGATCCCGCGGACATCAAAGTCGGCACCGTGGAGCAAATCCACGGATCGGGCACGTCGCTACGAGTCGTCGTCGAGGTGGGTGGCTTTCTCGGCATTGGGGCCAGATACGTCATGTTGGACGCAAGCGAGATCCAATTCGCCAGGGCCGGCGACGGCTCGATTCGTGCGGTCACGACGTTGTCCGAAGCGGCTCTGAGGCAGCGAACTCCACATATCGAGACGTAGTCCTGGGTTCTTGTCGCCGCGACGGCCGGAACCTTTTTTGCCGGCGCGCGTCCTGCCCTGCGCGGAGGTGGCGAATGGAAGAGCCGATCTTTGTGGTTGTCGGGATGGCGACGGTGGCTGTGGCGGCTTGGTACGCTTCCCGGATCTGGGACTTCTGAACGATGTGGCGCGGCGTGACGAAGCCGAACCCTTTCCAGATGCTCGAGGACCCGGTCGCAATCGCTCGAGCGGAGACGGCCTGGGCAACCGCGTGGAGCTATGTCGAGCAAGGCGTCGCCGAGGCGGACAGAGGACGACAGAGCCAACGCATGATGTTCATCGTGGCCTCGATCGCGCTTGAGACCGATGACACGCACGAATTGGCGCATCGTTCGATCAAGCGTTTTCTCCAAGAAGGGCCGAGGCGTCGATTGTCATAAATCCCGTGATGGATTCGCCATGCTCGGCATCGACCAACCTCGATCGTCGAGCGCTCCCGCATCCTAATCTCCGGTGCGACTATTAGCGCCTCGGTCGATGTCACGCGGCCGCTTCAATCATGTTGGGCTGCGAGATCCGTGCGGAGTTTGCCGCGATCCAAGCGTGCTTGCTCCAGCTCCGCCAAGATACGTTCGTTCACCCTCTTGAGCTCGACCCTGAACGCGGCGCGATCCAACTCGTGCGGCATTGTTTCGCTATTGACCGTTTGGTCGAGGATATCGTCCAGAACGACTTGCAGAAGCTGCGAGCACCCTTCCTCGCTTTCCGGCGCCGGCACGAGGACCTGAGCTAGGACCGAGAGCGTCAGTTGGCGCCAGGCGATGCTCTCGTAGGCATTCGCTACCGTTTCCTCCGACTGATCGTACGCGCTCATCGGCGCCTCGCTCGATTTTCCCACCATTCAGCCATTTCGAGAAGGTGGCCGAATTCATGCTTTCGCGGCTCCATCCCTGCCCAGTGCGTGATTTCCATGATCCGCTCCATGACGCGCTGATAATCGGCCTCCGAACGGATGAGATTCGGCACCGAAACGGCGTGGGCGTCGGTATCTTCATCTGGCATCGCGAGCCACCTCTGCGGGGCCAGTCGCCGCGGCGTGTCGGAACCCGGCCATTGGCTTCCCCGAGGAAGCCGCACTCCCTTCGGTGCGACGATTGCCGTCCTCGTCCTTGCACCGCTGCCTGTAAAGCTCGCACCTCACGGCAGCATGGGAACGGGGACCCAAATGGGCAGGCATTCCCAAGGCTGCCATGGCAACACCTCACGTACGTCCCCCGCCAAAATTCAACGACGGCCAGAGCGTGGAGTTCCGCTCATTCCCGAGTGGAAGAAGGCTCTCCGCTATCGACCGCGGCCCCCGGGATATTTTGGCCTCCGCCTCTCGCCTTCTCTTCAACGTATTTGAGCCGCGTCGCAGCGGTGTTCGGCAAATGGCGCGCTTCCAACCATGCCAAAAACTCATCGGGGCGGATCGTCACGATCTGGAGGGCCCTCCCGCGAGCAAGCCAAGTATTCATCACCTCCAGGGCGCTTGCGTGCCACACTTCATATTCCCGGGGCATCTCGTCATGGTCATGCGCGAGTTGCCATAGGCGGTCGAAATCCGCGCGCTCATACCACGGCAGCACTGCCGTATAAGTGTCCACCGTGGGTTTCACTGCTCTGGCCCATCCGTCCGCGTGCGACGCGAGAACTGTGGTTACGAAGCGCCCTAGCGGGGTAGTCCGCTTGTCTCGAATTCGCGCTGAGGAGCGACCGAGTCAAAAATCGGGAAAGCCGCAAGCCGCGCCGATCGGTAGCCAAGGGCCGAGGAACGAGCCGATTTCGCCGGCGAGCCGCTTCGACGGTATGCACCATCACAACCTGATCAAGGCGTCACGGTCCTGCTCGGACAACTCGTTCAAACGCTCGTCCAGATATTTCAGCCGAGCGCGGATGCGCGGCTTTTACGACGCGAACGCGCCCGCGACCCAACGCAAGCGTATCGCTTCGCTGAGCCTTGCCGCCAGATCGCCCACCGCGTCGATCGCCCGCCTCGCGTCGTCGCCCCCAAGCTCGCCGTGACGCCTATTAAGGCGACCGGGGAGGGCAATTCTGGCATGGAACAGCGACGTCTTTGCGGAATTGAACGAAGCTCACGATCTTTGACGAAATCGACCGGGACGCGCTGATCGGCGCGTTCGACGACGTGTCTTGAGATACTGGCCGAAGTGGAGCCCCTCCTTCGAAAAGGAGAATTTGCCGCAAGGTCTGGCTATCGAGCAAATTCGGCACGGAACCTGAACGCGAGGCGTCGTTTGCCGATCGTGGGTTGGCAGCTGCGTGCGGCACTTTGCATGGGTTCGAAAGAATCTTTCGATCGCTGAAACCAAACGTCGGCGAAGCCGTTGGGCACCGAGGTGGAGCGAAGTGCCTATGCGCAAGGTCGTATTGATCGTGGAAGACGACGTATTGATCCGAATGGAGGCCGTCGATCTGTTCGAGGACGCGGGGTACGAGGTGATCGAGGCCGGCGACGCCGATGCTGCGGTCGAAGCGTTGGAAGCGCGCGACGACATCACCTTTCTTTTCACGGACATCGAAATGCCCGGCTCCATGGACGGCATGGCTCTGGCGCTCGCGGCGCGCAAGCGTTGGCCGCCGATCCGCATCCTCATAGCGTCCGGGCGCGTCAAGCCGTACGTGGACGAGATGCCGTCGGGGTCCGCATTCGTGTCGAATTCCTACGACTCGCGACAGATCAGCGCCGCCATCCTGACGACCTCCTGAAAATCGTCGCGCAAAGCGTTGGCTAGGGAGCGAGCCGCACCGCTCCCTAACCGAATTTCCTCTTCGCGTCGTTTCGCGCTCGGAGTGCGGGGCTCCATAGCGGAGGGGCTAGGACCACGCTCGACTGCGCACGGCAAATTCCTTATAGCGCGTGTCTCTGTATCTTTGCCCATTTGCCGCGGCGATCGGCGTCCGGCTCGCCGGATGTGCGGGTGCGGCGCGCGACGGGCATGAGATTGCGTTGGAGCTCAAATGCGATCGTCCGCTCAGTTCGAAAAATCCAGGTGGTCTCTCGGCCTGGATCCCGCCGTGGCGATCGGTCTGGCCGCGGCGATCGTCTTCTTCCTGGTTAGCGGCCTGGTGGCGTTCCTCAATCTCCGGACTTTGCAGGACGGCAGCGACCGCATCGTTCGCACCCATCACGCGATCGTCGCTCTCGATCAGATGCTGTCGAGCATTCAAGACGCCGAAACAGGCCAGCGTGGCTTTCTGCTGACGAATGACGAGCGCTATCTCGAGCCGTATCACGCGGCGCTGCGAGCGATACCTTTGAAGCTGGACGAGATCTCGCAGCTATCGGGCGAGACCCCCGCGCAACGTCCTAGGATCGCCTCGCTGCGACAGCATCTGGACGCGAAGCTGGCCGAACTCAAGGAAACGATCGACCTGCGCCGGTCGAAGGGTCTCGAACGCGCGCTCGCCGTCGTCAACTCCGATCGCGGCAAGGCCGAGATGGATGCCATCAGAGCGCAGTTCGCCGCAATGGCCGAGGAGGAGGCGCGGATCCGGACGGAGCGGCTGGTCCAGATGGCCAGCGCCCAGCGGACGGCCATGGTCAGCAGCTTGCTCGCAGGGGCGCTCGGCCTGCTCTTGACCGGGGCGATCGGTTTCCTCATCCGCCGCGCGACGCTGGCGCGGCGGCGCGAAGAGTGGCTTCAGGAAGGTCAGGTCAAACTCGCCGGCGCGATGATGGGCGACCAGCCGCTCGATAGGCTCGGCAACGCCGTGCTCGAATTCCTGGCAAGCTACACCGGAGCCGTCGCGGGCGCGATATTCGCGGGAAACGGGGAGCTCTTCCGGCGATCCGCGTCATACGGCGTGCCTGATAATGCCGTCCTGCCCGACCAAGTAAGGAACCGAGAAGGGTTGCTCGGACAGGCGGCCGCGCAGGGCCGTTCGATGATCGTCGACAATGTCCCGGACGGCTACCTGTCCTTCGGCTCCGCACTCGGCCAGGCCGAGCCGCGTCACCTTGCGATTCTGCCGGCCCGGGTGGACGGCGCAGTGAATGCGGTGATCGAACTCGGGTTTTTGCGGCCGATCGACGAACGCGTCGTTGCGCTGCTCGAGGCGGCGGCTGGATCGGTGGCGATCGGCGTTCGCTCGGCCGCCTATCGCGAGGAGCTCCAGAACCTGCTCGAGGAGACGCAGCGTCAGGCGGAGGAGCTCCAGACGCAAAGCGAGGAACTTCGGGTGTCCAACGAGGAGTTGGAGGAACAAGGCCGGGCGCTCAAGGAATCGCAGGCACGCCTCGAACAGCAGCAGGTCGAGCTGGAGCAGACGAATTCGCAGCTTGAGGAACAGGCTCAGCAGCTGGAGACCCAGCGCGACGATCTCGAACGCGTCAACGCGTCGGTGCAGCTGAAGGCGCGGGAGCTGGAGCAGGCCAGCCGCTACAAATCCGACTTCCTCGCGAACATGTCGCATGAGTTGCGGACGCCCCTCAACTCCTCGCTCATCCTGGCCAAGCTGCTCGCGGACAATCCCGACGACAACCTTACCGAAGAGCAGGTCAAGTTCGCAAAGACCATCCAGTCCTCGGGCAACGATCTGCTGACCCTGATCAACGATATCCTCGATCTTTCCAAGATCGAGGCGGGGCACGTCGAGATAAGGCCTGAGGCCGTCGTGCTGGATCGCCTTGCCAACAATTTGCGACAGCTCTTCCACCCCGTCGCGGCCGAGCGCAACCTGGAGCTCACGATCGAAATCGCAGCGGATTGCCCAACCGAAATCGAAACCGATCAGCAGCGCCTGGAGCAGGTACTGAAGAACTTGCTTTCCAATGCCTGCAAGTTCACCGAAGCGGGCCAGGTGAGGCTCAGCATTCGGCCCTCCGCCGACGGCCGGATCGCCTTCGCCGTCAAGGACACCGGCATCGGGATCAGCGCCGAGCAACGGAGCCGGGTCTTCGAAGCCTTCCATCAGGCCGACGGTACGATCAGCCGCAAATACGGCGGTACGGGTCTTGGACTTTCCATCTCCCGGCAGCTCGTACGGTTGTTGGGCGGCTCCCTCGAACTTGAAAGTCAGGTAGGCCAGGGCAGCACGTTCACCGTCACGCTTCCGTCTGCCTATGATCCTGCGAAGGTCGCGTCACGCGACGATCGGGCACGGACGGCGCCTACGCCCGCATCGGCGAGAGCGGACGATCCACGCGACGCTTCCCCTGCACCTGTCAGACACCTGGACGACGACCGGAACGAGCTCGATCCTGCCAAGCGGGTTCTCCTGGTGGTGGAGGACGACCACAGCTTCGCCGCCATCCTCCGGGATCTCGCTCGGGAGATGGGATTCCGTTCCCTGGTTGCCGGCACCGCCGACGAGGCTTTGAGCCTCGCTCGCGAGTTCATGCCGAGTGCGATCATCCTCGACGTAGGCCTGCCCGACCAGTCCGGCCTGTCGGTGCTCGACCGGCTCAAACGGGACACGGCGACCCGGCATATCCCGATCCATGTCGTCTCGGGCGGGGACCATGCCGAAACCGCGTTCTCGCTCGGCGCCGTCGGCTACGAGATCAAGCCGGTCCAGCGCGAACAGCTGGTCGAGGTCCTTCAGAAATTCGAGACGAGACTCGCTCAGCGTGTCCATCGCGTCCTGATCGTAGAGGACGACCCGGTCCAACGCGACGCCGTCGCGAGACTGCTGACATCCGCCGAAGTAGAGACCGTGACCGCCGGGACCGCCGCCGAATGCCTCAAGCTGCTGGCCGAGCAGACCTTCGACTGCATGGTGCTCGACCTCACCTTGCCGGACGCTACCGGATATTCGTTGCTCGAGACCCTCAGCCGGGAGGGCGCATACGCCTTTCCGCCCGTCATCGTGTATACCGGCCGGGAGCTGTCCGCCGACGACGAGCAGAGGCTTCGGCGCTATTCGAAGTCCATCATCATCAAGGGCGCCAAGTCCCCCGAACGGCTTCTCGACGAGGTGAGCCTCTTCCTGCATCAGGTGATCTCGGATCTTCCCGATGAACACCAGAAGATGATCCGGAAGGCCAGGAACAGGGACGCGCTTCTTGAAGGCCGGCGCATCCTCATCGTCGAGGACGACGTTCGCAACGTCTACGCGCTGACCAACATCCTCGAGCCGCGCGGCGCATCCGTTGTGATCGCGCGCAACGGGCGCGAGGCTCTGGACGCCCTTGCAAAGGCTCGGAAATCTCCCGGCGATGCGCCCTCCGCCGAACCACCCGAAACCATCGATCTGGTGCTCATGGACGTCATGATGCCCGTGATGGACGGGTTGACCGCGACGCGCGAAATCCGTCGCGATCCGCACTGGAAGCGACTTCCGATCATCGCGCTGACAGCCAAGGCCATGCCCGACGATCAGCAACGCTGCATCGATGCCGGCGCCAACGACTACATGGCGAAGCCTCTCGACGTGGAAAAGCTCCTTTCGCTCGTGCGCGTGTGGATGCCGAAGTGATGGAGCCCGGGGCCGAGGAGAAGGTCGAGGACATCGAGATCCGGCTCCTGCTGGAGGCGCTCTTCGTGCGTTACCACTACGATTTCCGGAACTACGCGATGGCGTCGACCAAGCGCCGGCTGCGCCAAGCCAGACAGCAACTTGGTTTCTCGACCTTCTCGGCGCTCCAGGAACGGGTGCTGCACGAGCCCGCCATGCTCCCACGGCTCCTGCGTTTCCTGACGGTGCAGGTCAGCGAAATGTTCCGCGATCCCGATTACTTCCGCGCGATCCGGGAGCGCGTCGTCCCGCACTTGCGGACGTACCCCTCGCTCAAGGTCTGGATCGCGGGCTGCAGCGAGGGCGAGGAGCTCTATTCGATGGTGATCCTATTCCGCGAAGAAGGGCTGGAGGACCGCACCATCTTCTATGCGACCGACATCAATCACGACGCGCTTCAGGCGGCGGAACGAGGCATCTATCCGTTGGATCGGGTTCAGCTGTTCACCGAGAACCATCGGAAATCCGGCGGCAAGTCGTCGCTCTCGGAATACTATCAGGCGGCCTATGGACGCGTGTCGTTCGACCGGACGCTCCGGCGCAACGTGGTCTTTTCCGATCACAGCCTCGTCACGGACGCGGTCTTCGGCGAGATGAACCTCATCTCCTGCCGGAACGTGATGATCTATTTCGACCGGGACCTGCAGGATCGCGCGATCGGACTATTCGAGGGGTCTTTGTCGAGAAAGGGCTTTTTGGGATTGGGAGCCAAGGAGAGCCTGCGCTTTTCTCGTCATGCCGATGCTTTTTCCGACTTCGTGCGAGAAGAGAAAATCTATCAAAGGCGCGCGGCATGACGCGGCTCGATCCTGACGCTATCGTCATCGGCGCGTCCGCGGGGGCGCTCGAGGCGCTGTCCGCCATCCTTCCGGCCTTGTCCGCCGACTTCCCGTTGCCGATCATGATCGTCGTCCACGTTCCGCCCGACCGTCGGAGCATTCTCTCGGAGCTCTTCCAGTCCAAATGCCTGGTCAGGGTGAAGGAAGCCGAGGACAAGGAGCCCATTGCCGCCGGCACCATCTATTTCGCCCCTCCCGACTATCACCTGCTCGTGGAAGCCGGCAGGACGCTGGCCTTGTCGAGCGACGAACCCGTCCTGTATTCCCGTCCCTCGATCGACGTTCTATTCGAAAGCGCCGCCGACGTTTATGGCGCCGGCCTCGTGGGCATCGTCCTGACGGGCGCCAACCATGATGGAGCTATGGGACTGCGGGCGATCGCCGAAGCGGGCGGGACGGCGCTCGTGCAAGAGCCAGCAGACGCGTTCGCGTCCGCAATGCCCGAAGCCGCGCTCGCGGCGGTGCCCGGCGCCAGCGTCCTCCGCATCCAGGAAATCGCCGGCCGTCTCACATCTCTCGGATTTCGAGCATGACGCCTGTACGCATTCTTCTCGTCGACGACCTCGACGAAAACCTTCTTTCTCTCGAGGCGCTATTGCGGCGGGATGATCGTGCCCTTCTGAAGGCGCGTTCCGGGGACGAAGCGCTGGAGCTGCTGCTTCACCACGACGTGGCGCTAGCCTTGGTCGACGTGCAGATGCCGGGTCTCGACGGCTTCGAGCTCGCCGAACTCATGCGAGGCAACGAACGCACCCGTCGCATCCCCATCATTTTCGTGACCGCCGGCAGCGCCGACGGGAGGCGAAGATTCCGGGGGTATGAAACAGGAGCGGTCGACTTCATTCAGAAGCCGATCGAGGCCGACGTTCTTCGCAGCAAGGTGGATGTGTTCTGCGAGCTCGATCGCCAACGTCAGCAGATCATGGCTCAGCGGGACGAGTTGGAGGTGCAGGCCGAGGCCCTCAGGGAGGCGGGTCGTCGCAAGGACGAGTTCCTGCTTCTCCTCTCCCACGATCTTACGCTCCACAAGGACGCGAGGGCACAGCAGGACGTTTTGATCCGAGAGATCAATCATCGCATCAAGAACCTGTTCTCCCTGACGTCGGGACTGATTTCCCTCAGCGCGAAGGGCGCCCGCACGGTCGAGGAGCTGGCCTCCGATTTGAAGTCGAGGCTGCGAGCGCTGGCCGCCGCGCATCAACTCACCCTACCCGATCTGAGCCAGGAAGACCTCTCGGGAGCCAACTCCACTACGGTAAGAGCGCTTCTGACGGCGATATTGGCTCCGCACGAATTCGAGAATGGAGCGCAGATCGACATTCGCGGCACGGATGCCCCTATCTCCACGAAGGCCCTGACGTCGCTCGCCCTATTGCTTCACGAACTGGCGACGAACTCCGCGAAGTACGGAGCGCTCTCCGGGGTGGACGGCAGCTTGACGATAGACGTTTCTTCGACGGACCAGGCGCTTCGCATCGACTGGAAAGAAGCGGGGGTTCGCACCTCCCCGAAGAAGATCGATCGCGAAGGTTTCGGCACAGCCCTCGAGAAGGCGGTCCTGCGGGGCGTCAACGGGACGCTCGAGAAGCGTTGGGAGGACGACGGCCTGACGCTCAACCTCGAACTGCCCTTGGCGAGCCTGAACCCTTGAAGCTGCCTTCAGGCAGCGGGGTTCAATTCAAGCCGATAGGTTCCCCTCAGGGCTTGCGATCCGCGGCATCTGCGCCGCGGACACCCATCGGCATGGGACGACCCTTCGTCGTATCGCGATCCGTCTGCCGCTCCGCCTCGGCATTCAGTTCCGCCCCGACAAGCAGGATGGTCGCCGATAGCCACATCCATGTCAGCAGGCCGATGACGGCCCCGATTGCGCCGTAGGTCTTGTTGTAATCCTCGAAATTGGCGACGTACCACGAGAAGAGGATCGATCCGAAGAGCCACGCGAAGGCGGCGACCAAGGCGCCCGGGCTCACCCATTTCCATTGCGCCTCGTCGCGGCTCGGCCCGAAGCGGTAGAGAATTCCGAGGCCGATGATGAGCACGACGAGAAGCAACGGCCAGCGGCCGAGGGTTATGAGCCACTCGGCCGCCGAACCCAAGTAGACGTAGTCGAGGACGATCGGGATTGCGGCGATGGAGCCCAGTGCGATCAGGAGGAACACGATGATGCCAACGGTAAAGGCGAGAGAAACGGCATTCAGTTTGAAGAAGCCTCGCTTCTCGTCTTCGCCGTAGGCAACGTTCAGAGCATCGAACAGGGCTTTGACGCCGGCATTGGCGCTCCACAGGGACATGGCCAAGCTGACGAAGAAAGCCAAGCCGAGCGTCGCACCTGTCCCAAGGCTGATACGGGTCACCTGTTCCGTCAGGAATTCCCTCGCTCCGCCGGGCAGAAACGGATCCAGCATCGTCAAGTGCCGTCCGATCGCAGCGGGATCGTTGACGAGCCCGTAGAGCGACACGAAAGCGGTCAGCGCCGGGAAGAGAGCGAGAAGGCTGTAAAACGTGACGCCTGCCGCCACGGCCGGCACCCGGTCTCGGTTCACCTCCGAATAAGTCCGTCTGCCGATGTCCCACCAGCCGTCCGGCGGTATCTCCGTCGGCCGCGAAGCAAGTTCGCCTGCCTGCGATCGGGTCTCCGATCTTGCGCCATATGCCCGCTCCCGGGCATCTTGGCCCGGCCGCTTCGAGACTAGGCTGACGGCGGTGACAAGACCGATGCAGCCGACCGCGAAGATGAGCGCTCGATCCAAACCGGTGGAGGCGGTGGGGCGCCTTTCACGATCAGTCATCGCTTTCGATCTGTCGGCGAAGTTCCCAATCGGCCGCGCCGCGCACGGCTTCGGCCATCCTCGAAGCCAGGTCCGGAAATTCCTCGAGGATTTCATCTTAAGGGACTCCGACAATCCGAGCAGCGTCGAGCGCCTCTCTCGCCAATTCTCCAAACCGCGCATCGCCTCCGTCCTCGAAGAACGCCTCCGACGCCACGTTGTCCGCGATCCATCTCTCGACAAATGCCACCCCCCTCTCCGAAATCGGCTCCTCCGGTTGTTGGCTCCGTCGATGAACGCGACATCTCGCTTGTTGTTGCGGCCGGGATGGGGGAGGAATGAATCGGCGATCGGACATGTCAGCCCGCCTCCCGCGGCCCGATGCCGTCCGCGCCGTGCTATCGGCCCGAGCGAGCCTGACACGCGCGACCGAGATGCAGACCGCGAATATCGCGGAGCCGTTCTCGTCGCGAACCGTGATCGAAGCCCCATTTCCCTGCTCGGACACCACAACGTCGTGGGCGATGTCGGCAAGGCCCTCCATCGCTTCACGGATCGCCGCTTCGTCGCCGGCAAGGTCCATTCCTTCCGCGTCGGCGACGGCGACGAACGTATCGGTCGTATCGAAATAATAGCGCGGCATGGTCGTCATACGCGGCCCGTGGCGCCTTGTTCCCAGTTGTGCTGGTCGATTGCTCGGGGAGCGAGCCCGGACTGTCGCCTCCCGCCCCTGGGGTGTGGGCGAACGGCGAATTCACCGCCAAGCACGTTGCTGCGGATCTCAAGCAGTCACTCGACAAGCCTTGCCCGTTGCCGCCGCCAGATGGCGGAAGTCTGTGGTTTCACGAAAACAGAGGCGATGTCCGAGCGGCGTTCCCTGAGCCGCGTCTCTATGCACTCGACGCAGTCCTCGATATCGGCCGTCGTCCGATCGTCCTTGAACTCGAGGCTCCCGCACGATTTTAGCCGCCGGCAACCTGCTACCGGGAACGAGCGCTCGACCGCGGACGTTCAACTTCAGCCTCATAAAGGCCGATGGAGGAATTCATGGCGAACGAACAAAGCCCGGCGGTCGAAAGCCTCCGGCTGGAACAGAAGGCGCAACGCAAGGAAGAGCGCGAGCTGACGCCCGATCAAAAGCTCGAAAGGGCGCTCAAGGACACCTTCCCGGCGAGCGATCCAGTGGCGGAGCAGGTCCCGATCACGCCTGGCGGCGCCGAGGAACAGAAATGATCAAGGCTGCAGTCTCGAGCTTGGCCGGCGCCTGGATCGCCCGCCATGTCGAACAGGGTGAAATCCCGGAACGGTTGGCGGTTCCCCTGACGCTGCTGGCCACCCGGCTTCCGACGCCGGTCATCCTTGCCGGAGCGATCGGGTACGGCCTTTATCGCCTGAGTCTGGAGACGAGAGCCGCGTCGGCGAAGGATGTCACCCCGAAACGCCGGGCGAGGCCGACTGCCGGACGGGCGAAACCTGCTCCGCGGCGCGCGCGACCAAGCAAAAGGGGACAAAGTTTCGACAGGCCTAAGGCGCCAGATGCTTAAGGCCTTCCATCAGATGTCGATGCTGGGGTTCGGATCGCGACAGGCCGTCTCGCTCAGAGGCAAGACGAAGCAGACCGAGAGGGTGTCGGGACCGACCCTGTCGGTATCCGCGGCCGCTATGCGCGCAAAGCGCGCGCCGACGTTCGTCGTTTGCCTGAATGGGTCACGGCGATAAACTGGATCGCCGTCGCCGGCGGTTTGGCCGCGCTGTGCTCCACCATCAGCTTCGTGCCTCAGGCTTGGCGGATCGTCCGGACTCGCGATACCCGGGCGATCTCTCCAGTGACTTACAGTCTCACGGTCACTGGTTTTGCGCTTTGGACCGCCTACGGTCTCGGCTTGGGCGAATGGCCGTTGATCGTAACGAACGGCATTTGTTTCGTCCTATCGGCTTTCATCCTGATCATGACGCTTCTGCCGCGCTCGAAGAAGGAGGAGGTCGCGAAAACCGTCGATCCCGCCTCCTGACCAGCCTACGCGTTTGCTCGCTGGCTCATAGGAAGCGGCTCCGATCTCCGAGGCCGCCTTCCACGGCGAGCGACCGCCCGATATCGCTTCGCATGTACGGTTATGACCCTCGATGAGGCGAGCTTTGCCCACGGCCGGAAACCGCTGGACGACCCTTCGTCGGTGCCACGCTGGGATGCGGCGGGTGCCGTTCGACGGAGCGGCTGCGATCGCGCTGGCAATCGCAGTCGGTCCACGCTATCCCATGAGTTCGCTTTTCGTTCTAGGGATGCCGGCATGACACGTCGATCGGGCAGCGCCGATCTGCCCTTGCATCACGGCCGCGTCCCGGCCTGGCTAGGTCAGCGCATGACGCGGCTGGGCGCGGTCATCTGCGAGGCGATCATCCATCACTACGGCCGCGAGGAGTTGCTGCGGCGCCTTGCCCATCCGTTCTGGTTCCAATCCTTCGGCGCGGTCATGGGCATGGACTGGCATTCCTCAGGGATCACGACGAGCGTCATCGGGGCGCTGAAGCGCGGACTGGCGCCCCTCTCCGGCGAACTCGGCCTGCACGTTTGCGGGGGGCGCGGCAGCCACTCGCGGCAGACGCCGGCGGACCTCGAGCGGATCGGCGCCAAGGTCGGCTTCGACGGGTCTGCGCTGGCGAAGGCGAGCCGGCTCGTCGCGAAGGTCGACAGCGCCGCCGTGCAGGACGGCTTCGATCTCTATCTGCACGGCTTCATCGTCGCCGACGACGGCCAATGGGTCGTCGTGCAGCAGGGCATGAACGGCGATGGCGGGCTCGCCCGACGCTATCACTGGCAATCGGAAGGTCTCGGCAGCTTCGTCGAGGCGCCACACGCCGCGATCGACGGACGGAGCCAAGGCCGGATCATCAACCTCACCGACGCCCGCGCCGCATTGGCGCGCGACAGCCAGGTCGGGATGCTGCGCGGCATCGGGCCCGACGCGATCGTGCGCGAGTTCTCCACGCTGGAACGCGACAGGGCGCCGCCGGCGCTGTCGCCGACACAGCTTGACCTGCCGCACCTGGTGATGCCGGTCCATCACGACGTTCGGCCCAAGGACGTGATCGCACGGCGGCTGCATGGCGCGCTCGCGGCCGCCGCCGACAGAGCGCCAGGCGATTTCGCCGAATTGCTGCTGGTTCCCGGAGTTGGAGCCCGCACAGTCCGCTCCCTTGCGATGGTCGCCGAGGTGGTGCACGGCGCGCCCTGCCGCTTCACGGATCCGGCGCGCTTCTCGCTCGCCCATGGCGGGAAGGATCGACAGCCCTTCGCGGTGCCGACGAAGGTCTACGACCAAACCATCAGCGTCCTGCGCTCCGCCGTCGACCGTGCGAAGCTCGGGCAGGATGACCGGCTTGCCGCGATCGCTCGTCTCGATCAGGAGAGCCGTCGGCTCGAGCGCGGCGCGAAGGGCCCGACGCTGGACCAATATGTCGCCGAGGAACGCCGCCGCTCGGCGGAATATGGTGGGCGCAGCGTCTTCGGATGGGAGCAGCCGAGCCGCGAGGCGAACGCTCGATACAATGCGCAAGGAGCAACGTCGAGAACGCCGGGGAGGAAGCCGGTGGCGTAGAGGCTCAGGCCGAGCGGCACACTTGTTCCTTCAGCGCGGCCAGATCCGCCTCCGCGACGCGCTTCCCCGCGATCGTTATCGCCTCGACGCGCCCGTCGCGCAAATCCCCGGCGATGGCGTGTATCGCCTCCCGCCAGGTCGGATACTCCATCTCGTAGGTCGCCATCAGCTCGCCGCCGCGCTTCACTTCCTGACGGATCTGGACCATGAGCGGTTCCTTGCCATACCGGCTCGAAAGCTCGCCGGTCAGGTCAGGCATGGCGATCGTCCTCGCTGGCGGATCCGGGCTTTCGATGCTCGAGCGTCATTCGATGGTCCATTGGCAGATCTTGTAGTCGCGCGGTCTCTGACGCATGTCGAGATGCAGGTGGTCCTTGTGCGAAGCGTCTGAGCCGGGACCAAGCACCGTCTTGAAGCGGGCGCAGGCGCTTGTCCTAACCCCCTCGCGCATCGATCGCGTTGCCGCCTCCTTCCCTGCGAGGCTCAGGTCCCGGCCGTCATCGAGGCGCAGCCCCGACAGATCGAGCGCGTTGCCCGTCGCATGTTCGCTGATCCGAGCGCCGGGCACGCCGTTGCGCGGTCGACACGCGTGACCGCCGACCCCGGTCAAGCGAGCCAGTTTCCCCTTCTCGCGACCGACGATTCCCGGCAGGTCCTGGCGAACCCAATCGATGAGCGCGACTGCGAAGGGGCAGGTGACCGTGACGGCGTTGTCCAGCTCGACTTTGGTGCCGTCCAACATCGCGATGGCACGAAAGGTGACGGGCTCTGCAACTGCGCAGGCGCCGCTGCCGTTGGCGGAGGTCGTTGGCGACGCGATGCCGCCATGCTCGAAAAACGTGGCGTAACATACCGGCGGACCGATGAGCCCCTCCGGTACGGAGGGGTCCTGAGTCGCCGTCGCTGACCGGCCGTCGGGCGGAACCGGCCTGCTCGGGATCAACTCGGGGGGACGTCTCGGGGGCAATGGACCCGATCCAACGGGGCTGACCGCCTCCTTCGCGGGAGGCGGCGGCTCCCGGGCCCGAAGGTCGTTTGGTCCAGCTGCATGGACCGCCCAAAGAGCCAGCGCGGCCAGCCTGCCGATCAGCCTCCCCACTTCGCTAGTCCAGGAACCGCACCGCGACGCCCGGCTTGACCAGATCTGCCAGTTCCTCCGCGTCCCAGTTCGTGAGGCGAATGCAGCCATGCGAATTGGTCTTGCTGACCTTGGAAGGCTCGGGAGTGCCGTGGATGCCGAAAGTCGGCTTCGACAAGGCGATCCAGACGGTGCCGACCGGGCCGTTCGGACCCGGCGGGAGCGTCAAGGTCTGATCGTTCTTTCCCTGCTGGAAGTTCTTCTCCGGATCGTAGGTGTAATTCGGATTCCGGGCGACGCGCTCGATCGTATATTCGCCCGAGGGCGATGGCGTGTCCTCGCTACCGATCGTCGCCGGGTAGCTTGCGAGCACCACTTCGTCGGCCCCGAACACCAGGACCATGCCCGTTTTCTTGATCGCGTCCACCCGTAGAGCGGCGCCCTTCTCGGGCGAACGGCGGCCGGACGCCACGGCGATGCGCGCGCCAGCCTCCGCAAACTCCTGCCCTGGATTGAGCGCGGCGAGCAGCGTCTCGCTCATGTGAAATCGTTCGCCCAGCATCTCCTGCGGGCTCGTGTAGGAGAGGCGTCTCATCCTCGCCTGCTTGGCGTAGTCGCGTGGGATCGCGTCGGCGAAATCGTAGGACGCGTCCTTGTCGCTCAGCGTGTATTCCGCGATCACGTCGCCGGCCGTTTCGCCGCCCAGGCTCAGCCACGCGAGCTCGTCGATCTCCTCGCCGTCGGGCAGCCTTTCCTGCCGGCGGAACTGGGCGATCGCCTTGCGGAAATTCTCGCCGTCGAAGCCGTCGATGACCCCGGGCGATATGCTCCGCCTGCTGAGCAGGACCTGGGCCTTGACGATGAACGGATGAGGGCCTGGTTCATCCAGCTTGTTCCGATCCGCGAAGCCGACGGCATTGACCTCGGCTGCCGTCAGAGCCAGCGCCGACGAGGCGCCAACTGTAAGGGCCGCGACGATCAACACCGCGATCCGGGAATGCTTGATCAAATGGGCGGATGTCATCCTGGGCTCCGACGAGAAGGGCTTTCGACGAAGCTATACGGTCGGGCACAACGGAAGTTCCGCACGAGGAGCGCGAGGAGCACCACGCTCGTTCGACGAGCGGCTTCTCCGAGCCGCTCGCCGCGAGACCCCGAACGGGAACGCCGACAGCAACCACGGCATCCCTGCGCCCGCTCGCTCGGACGATGCGACAAAGCTCGAACTATGGAAGACGCCGCGATGAGGCGGCGGCAGGTCCGCGTCTGCTGATGCCTTGGGCAGGATCGGCGACGTTGGACGATTGCGCTGCGCTTCTTGAGACCTTTATGGGGATCGCCTTGTAGGCCGGCGTAGCAGCCTTTCGATCATGATGGGAGAGGGGCACGAGAGGATTGGCTTCCGGAAAGTAAGCGCCTGCGACGCCGACCGGGATGTCGTAGCAGATGATCCGAAAGGCGCGGACGACCCGTTCGATGCCATCCCCTGCAGCCGTATGGACATCGATCCTTTCGCCGTCGTGCAAACCGCGTGAGGCGATGTCCTGCGCGTTCATGAACAGGACCGTGCGCGTGCCCGAGACACCCCGGAAACGGTCACAGTAGCCATAGACCGTGGTGTTGAACTGGTCGTTGCTGCGCAGCGTGATCAGCTGGAGCACATCGGCGTCGTCCAGGCTCGCCGGCTCACCCGCGAAAAGGTGGGTCGGCAGGATGAAGTTTGCCTTTCCGCTCCGCGTGTTCCACTTGCGCTCCCGCGCGGCAAGGGGACGAACCAGCCCGCCAGGCTTCAGCATGTCATTCTCGAGGCCTTTGAAGGTCGCGGGCCAGACCGCTTCGATCTCGGATCGGACCTGCCGGTAGTCGCCGGTCCACGCGGCCCAGGGTGTCGCGGAATTCGGCTCTAGCGTCGCTTCGGCGAGCCCGGCGATGATGGCCGGCTCTGACCTGATGTTCTCTCCAGCTGGCGTGACGCGGCCCTGCGAACCATGGAAGTGCGCGAGGCTGCTCTCGATCGTGACGGTTTGGGGACCGGATGCCTGCTCGTCGATCTCGCTGCGCACTAGGCACGGCAGCAGATAGGCGCTTTTGCCATGCACGACGTGGCTGCGATTGAGTTTGGTCGCGATCGCGACCGTCAGATCGAGACAACGCCAGGCAGCTTCGACCCTCGGCTGATCGGGAGCGGCGCGCAGCAAATTACCACCCAACGCGATGAAGGCCTTTACCTCGCCTGTGATCATTTTCTCGCAGGCATGGACGGTCGTGAGGCCTTGCGCGCGCGGCGGCTCGAAGCCGTAGCGATCCTTGAACACGTCCAGAGGCGCAAGCTCGGGCTTTTCCGTGATGCCGACCGTCCGTTGTCCCTGGACGTTCGAGTGCCCGCGGATCGCGCAAATGCCGGCGCCGGCCTTGCCGATATTGCCACGGAGCAGCAGGAGGTTGACCAGCATCTGGACGTTCTCGACGCCAGCAACATGCTGGGTCAGCCCCATGCCGTACAGCGCCATGACACGGTCCGACTGGGCGTAAAGGGCAGCGACATCCTCGAGCGCTGACCTCCTCAACCCGCTGATCCGCTCGATCGCGGCCCAATCGGCAGCCCGGCAGTGGTCGGCGAAAACATCGAAACCGTGCGTGTGCTCGGCGATGAAGTCGTGGTCGAGAACCTTGCGGCTCGTCTTGGCGGCAGCGGCCGCCTTGATCGAGAAGCCCGCATCGTCCTTGGTCTTGTCCAGCAAGGCCTCACGATCGGTCGGACCTGCTTCGCCTTCGGCTCGCGCTTCATCATCCATCGCGATCAGCGCCTTGCAGATGCCCGTCAGGGCTGCGATGTCGCCGCCGTTCTTCACCTGATGGATGGCCGAGGAGATCTTGGTCTCGCCTAGCGTAAGCATCTGCTTGGGCGACTGCGGATTGGTGAAACGCTCCAGTGCCCGCTCGCGCAAGGGATTGAAGGCGATCAGCGGCACGCCCCGCTTCCGCGCGTCCTGGAGTTGGTGCAACAGGCGCGGAGTCGAGGTGCCCGGATTGTGCGCGAAGTGCAGCAAAAGGTCGGTTTGCTCGAAATCCTGGAGCGAAACGGTGCCGACCGCGACGCCGATCGATTCCGGCAACGCGACGGAGGTGCTCTCGTGGCACATGTTCGACGAGTCAGGCAGGTTGTTCGTCCCGTAGAGCCTCGCCAGGAGCTGATACATGAAGCTGGCTTCGAGGCTCGCACGGCCGCTCGCGTAGAAGACGACCTGGTTCGGGTCTGCCTGGGAGCCTTTCAGCTTTGCCCCGATTTCGCGGAAGGCCATTTCCCAATCGACTGGCTCGTAACGATCGGTCTCCGAGTTCCAGCGCAGCGGCTCGATCAAGCGGCCCGCTTTTTCGAGATCGTGGTCGGACCAGCTCTCCAGCGAGGTCAGCGTATGTTGGGCGAAGAACGATGGACCGGCCCGCTCCGTCGTCATGTCCCAAGCAGAGGCCTTGGCGCCGTTCTCGCAGAACTCGAACGGATGCGGGGTCGCTGGCTTGCCCCAGGCGCAACTCGTGCAGATGAACCCGTCCGGCTTGTTCTGACGCAACAGCTGAGCGGCAGAGATCGGAGAGACTTTCTCTGCCGCCAATGCCTGCGCGACGGACTTCAGCGACCCGTAGCCGCCAGCTGGCCCCTTATAGGGCCGGATCCTCATCTTGCGGCCGTTGGTCATGACGTTCGCCCTGTTGCCGAGAGCGAACGCGGCAGGCGTGGGATGGTTCTGCCTGACGCTTGGCAAGGCGCGCCGCTATCCGGCCAAGATCTTGTCGATCGTGATCGGCAGGCTCCGCAGACGCTTGCCTGTTGCGTGATGCACGGCGTTGGCGATGGCCGCCGCCGTTCCCACGATGCCGATCTCACCGAGCCCTTTCACGCCGATCGGGCTCGCCTTGTCGTCATGTTCCTCGACGAAGATCACATCGATTTCGTGGATGTCGGCATTCGCTGGCACATGATACTCCGCAAGCGAATGGTTCATGATGCGGCCGAGCTTGTGGTCGGTGAGCGTCTCCTCGTGCAGCGCCATGCCGATGCCCCAGACCACGCCGCCGATGATCTGGCTGCGAGCCGTCTTCGGGTTGAGAATGCGACCTGCCGCGACCGCGTTCACGATGCGCGTCACCCGCAGCACGCCAAGATCCTGGTCGATCCTGACCTCCGCGAAGACCGCGGCGTGCGTATAGGACGAATGACTCTTGGGCAGCATCATGCCGAGAAGACCAGGTCCTGCCGCTTCCTCGGCTTCGATCTGGCGATCTCCGCCCGCCGCGATCGCATCCGCCAACGCCACAGCCTTGGCTGCGTCGGTCCGCAGGACGATCTTGCCGTCGGTGAACGCGACATCGTCGATCGCGGCGTCCGCGAGCGGCGAGCCGTCTATCTTGCCCGCCTGCTTGACGAGCTTTTCGCGCAGGGTCTGGCAGGCCGCCAGCACCGCGCTGCCGGCGGAGGCCGCGGTCCATGAACCGCCCTGAACCGGGGATGCAGGCAGGGAAGAATCGCCCAAGGCGACACTGACCTGATCCATCGGGAGCCCGAGCGCATCAGCCGCGATCTGCGTCAGGATCGTATAGGTGCCTGTACCGATGTCCGAGGTCGCGCAGGAGATGGCGAGCTTGCTGTCCACGCCGAGCACGGCCCGAACGGACGTCTTCATCATGTTGGCTTCCCAGACGCCGCTGGCCATGCCCCAGCCGATCAGCTCGCGTCCCTCGCGCATCGAGCCGGGCTTCGCGGTGCGCTTGCTCCAGCCGAAGCGTTCGGCCCCCTCGCGATAGCAGGCGCGCAGCTCCTTCGAGCTGAAGGGAACGTCGTCGTTCTCGTCGCGCTCGGCATAGTTGCGTAGACGCAGTTCGACAGGATCGATCCCCGTCGCGGCCGCGAGTTCGTCCATCGCGCTTTCCAAGGCGAACAGACCCAGCGGCGCGCCAGGCGCGCGCATGTCGCCGGGCGAATAGGTGTCGAGCTTCGCGAGTTCGTAGCGGAGATCGACGTTCTCGGCCGGATAGAGCAGCCCCGACCAGTTGACCACGACTTCCTGATGGTCCTCGAATTGAGAGGTCGCCGCGACCGCGTTGTGCTGGATCGAATGCAGTCTCCCGTCATCACCCGCGCCGAGTGACAGCGTGTTGATCGTCTCGGGCCGATGCACATGGGAGAACATCTGCTGACGGGTCAGCTCGAGCCTGACGGATCGCTCCAGCGCCAGCGACGCCATCACGGCGAGGAAGAGCTGATGCTGCGGACGCAGGCCCGCCCCGAAGCCGCCGCCGACGTAGGGGGCGACGACACGGACGTCGTCGCTCGATAGGCCGAAGACCGAGGCGACATAGGCCTGGCTGTTCTGAACGCCCTGGGTCTTGTCATGGACGGTGATTTTTCCATCGCCGTTCCAGATGACGGTCGTGGCGTGCGGCTCCATCGGATTATGATGCTCGGTGGCGATGCTGTACTCGGCGCTCACGCGCACGGGAGCCTCGCCGAATGCCTTGACCGCATCGCCGCGCGGCTTCGGCGGCGGCGCGATGCCCGAGCGCTTCTTGGGCGGCTCATAGCTGTCGTGGCGGGCTCGGCTCAGATCGGTCTCATGAGCGTGCTGCTCATAAGCGACGCGCACCAACGAGGCAGCGTGCCTGGCGACGTCGAAGCTCTCGGCCACGACGAGCGCGATCGGCTGGCCGCTATATTGGACCTCGTCGCTGGCGAGCGGACGGAACGGCTCGCCTGGCGGGCCGACCATGTCCTGATATTTGTACGAGAACCATGCGGTCTTGGGCCGGTTCTCGTGCGTGAAGATCCTGATCACGCCGGGCACGGCTTCGGCCGCCGCCGTGTGGATGGCGATGATCTTGCCGCGAGCGATGCCGCTCTCGACGATATAGGAATGGGCGAGATCGGCGGCGGGGAACTCGGCCGCGTAGGTCGCGGCGCCCGTGACCTTTGCGAGGCCGTCGACACGACTGCGTGGAGAACCGACGTGGAGATCGTTCTTGAGCATGGTCGAGGCCTTTCAGGCGATGCGCTTGTCGGTCTGCGACTGGGGCGTGCCTGCGGCAGCCTGCGACAGGGCGCGGATCACCGCGCGCCTTGCCAGATCGATCTTGAAGGCGTTGTGCTCATGCCCTTGGGCGTCCGCCAGCAGCAAGTTGGCCGCAGCTGCAAAGGCAGCATCGTCGGCCGCCCTGCCGATCAAGGCCGACTCGGCGTCTTTGCGCCGCCACGGCTTGTGTGCGACGCCACCCACCGCGATGCGCGCCGATGCGATAGTCCCGCCATCGAACTCCAGAGCGGCTGCGACTGAGACTAGAGCAAACGCATAGGACAGTCGGTCTCGCAGCTTCAAATAGGTGTAGTGGCCGGCGTAGGCCTGAGCTCGAGGAGGCAGAACCACACCCACGACGATCTCGCCCGGCTGCAACGTGTTGTCGTGCTGAGGTTGGTCGCCCGGAAGGCGGTGATAATCGGCGAATGCGATCGTCCGCTCGCCGGTGGGGCCCGCGACATGGACCTCGGCATCAAGAGCGGCCAGTCCGACGCACATGTCGGATGGATGGGTCGCGATGCAGTGCTCGCTTGCCCCGAGGATGGCATGGATGCGGTTGAGCCCGCCGATCGCGGAGCAGCCCGAACCGGGCTCGCGCTTGTTGCAGGGCGTGGCCGTGTCGTTGAAATAATAGCAGCGGGTGCGCTGGTTCAGGTTGCCGCCCGTCGTTGCGGCGTTGCGCAGCTGCGGCGTCGCTCCAGCCAGGATCGCGCTCGCCAGGAGAGGGACGCGCGCATTGACGCGCTCGTCATAGGCGACCCTCGTGTTCGGCACCAAGGCGCCGATGCGCAGGCTGCCGTCTTCGGTTTCGGAAATGCCTTTGAGTGCGTCGACGCGCGTTATGTCGATAAGGATCGATGGCGCCTCGACGTCGTACTTCATCAGGTCGACGAGGTTGGTGCCGCCTGCGATGATGCGGGCTGTCGGCTCGGCGGCGAGCATCCTAACGGCATCCTCGACGGTCTCGGCACGATGATAGGAAAAACGGTTCATTCGGCCGCCTCCTTCATCAGCTGTCCTCGCTGGACCAGAACGTCCTCGATCGCGTCGATGATGTTGGGATAGGCGCCGCAGCGGCAGATGTTGCCGCTCATATGTTCGCGGATCTCCTCGCGCGTGACGGCGTGCCCTTCCTCGATCAGCGCGACGCCCGAACAGATTTGACCGGGAGTGCAGTAGCCGCATTGGAAGGCGTCGCGCTCGATGAAGGCCGCCTGCAGCGGATGGAGGGCGCCGCCCTTGGAAAGGCCCTCGATAGTGGTGATCTCCTTGCCGTCCTGCATGACCGCTAGCTGCAGGCAGCTATTGATGCGTTCTCCGTCGATGATGACGGTGCAAGCGCCGCATTGGCCGTGATCGCAACCCTTCTTGGTGCCCGTCAGCTCGAGATCATGCCGGAGCAGATCGAGCAGCGTCGTGGACGGAGAAACGTCGAGCGCAAGCTGCTCGCCGTTCAGGATGATCTCGATGGGGACGACTTGCGTCCCGACAATGGCGTGAGCGGGCAAGATTGGCTCTCCTGCTGTCGGCTTGAGGCACGGGCCAAATCGGGCCGTCGGCGAGGGCTGCCGGTGCTGACACAACAGGCCGGGCGTACGCATGTTCCTTAGTCTCGGATTGGAACAGTTCAGTGGTGGCGGTGTTGCGGAAACACGCGAGGCGACAATGACTTCGCGCCGGAGACCGTGACGTGACCCATTCCGCCCCGCCGATCGCTCCGCTGAAGTATCATCCTGCCGTCGAGCAGCTTGAGCCCGATGAGGCCGCGACGGCAGACGGCCTCGTCGCCACGCTCCGCTCGATCAGCGAGACCACGTACAGGGACGGGGGGCACCCGCTGAGATCCGTCCACGCAAAGAGCCACGCGCTGCTGCGCGGGGAGATCGAGGTTCTCGCCGACTTGCCGCCTGTGCTTGCGCAGGGACTTTTCGCGACGCCCGCGACCTATCCGGTCGCGATGCGCATCTCGACGATCCCCGGCGACATCCTTGACGACAATGTCTCCGTGCCGCGCGGCCTGGCACTGAAGATCATTGGCGTGCCAGGGGCGAGACTGGACGGTTCGGAGGACGATACCACCCAGGATTTCGTTATGGTCAACGGCCCGGTCTTCGCGGCGCCGACCGGCAGAGCCTTTCTGAAAAACCTCAAGCTGCTCGCCGGCACGACGGACAAGGCCCAGGGCGCCAAGAAGGTGCTGTCGAGCGTTCTTCAGAGCGTCGAGAGTGTGGTCGAGGCTCTTGGCGGCAAGAGCGCGACGCTTGTGCAGCTCGGTGGTCACCCGGAGACCAATCCGCTTGGCGAAACCTACTTCACTCAAGCGCCGCTGCTCTACGGCGACTACATCGCCAAGTTCGCGTTGTTCCCCGTCTCGCCCGATCTGACGGCGCTGACCAATGCGAAGGTCGATCTATCGGGAAAGCCGGATGGACTACGCCAGGCCGCGATCGATTTCTTCCACGCCCATGGCGGCGTCTGGGAACTGCGCGCTCAACTCTGCACCGATCTGGAAACGATGCCCGTCGAGGATTCGACCGTTCAATGGCCGGAGGATAAAAGCCCCTACGTATCCGTCGCGCGCGTGACCGTCGAGCCGCAGGAGGCCTGGAGCGAGGCGAAGTCGAAGGCCTTCGACGACGGGCTGTCGTTTTCTCCCTGGCACGGCCTGGCGGCTCACCGCCCGCTCGGCTCGATCATGCGGCTGCGCAAGTCCGCCTACAAAATGTCGGCACGCTTCCGCTTCGAGCGCAACGGCTGCCCGATGATGGAGCCGAAGGGCGCTGAGAGCCTGTCGGGGTAGCACGCGCTCCCCGAGCGCAGGGATGCCGCATGGGGCTCCAAGGGAACACGGGTTGCAGCCGCCCGTTCAGCCACGCGGACCCGCGACCTCGTCGACTGGATATTGCCAATGGCGGACAACGATCAATTCATGAAGCACGGGGCGAGCGCGTTACCCGGCGCTGCCGTCGAGAGTTTCAACCTCGACATTAAGAAAGGCGGCGAGATCCTCAACAACCGGGTTCGAAAGGGGGCGTTTATCGAGAAGATTGAGGCCTAGCGCCGGGAGTCCCGGACGTTCGGCGACGATCCCCTCGGCGATGTCTCCACATCAGACATCAGCAAGAAGCAACTCGGTGCGTTTCTCAACGGGGACGAGCCGAAGGCCGCCGCCATCGTGCAGACCGCGATCGATCAGTTCTCCAACGACATCGCCGAGGTGCTGGAGCGATTTCTGAACGACAAGCACTGGGCCGGCGTCGAACGGATCGTCGTCGGCGGCGGATTCAAGGAAGGCATGGTCGGCGAGCGCACGATCGCAGCCGCGTCGCTCCGCCTGAAAGCAAAGGGAATCGGCGTCGTTCTTGCCCCGATCCGGCATCACCCCGACGAGGCAGGCCTGATTGGCGCGCTCCACCTGATGCCGTCTTGGATGTTCAAGGGACACGACGCCATCCTTGCGGCCGATATCGGAGGCAGCAACATCCGAGCGGGCGTCGTTCTGCCCCATCTGAAGGACGGCAAGGACCTTTCGGCGACCGTCTGGAAATCCGATCTCTGGCGTCATGCCGACGACGACGTCCGGCGCACAAAAGCGGTCGAGTGGCTCGCGGACACGCTGAAAGACTTCATATCACGTGCCGACAAGGAAGGTCTCAGTCTCGCGCCGTTCATCGGCGTAGGGTGTCCGGGCGTGATCGAGGCCGATGGCACGATTTCCCGCGGCGGCATGAACCTGCCCGGCGGAAATTGGGACAATAAGCGCTTCAACCTGCCGAAGGTCTTGACGGCTGCCATACCTAAGATCGGCGACCACGAGACCGTCGTCGTCATGCACAACGACGCGGTCGTGCAGGGAATGTCGCAGCGCCCCTTTATGTCCGACGTGAAGCGCTGGGCGGTGATCACCATCGGGACAGGGCTTGGGAACGCCTCTTTCCTGAACACGGCGGAGTGAACGACGATGCGGTTTCACGCCCTGGCGACGGACTACGACGGAACGATCGCGCGCGATGGCGTCGTCGACGACGAAACGATCTTCGCTCTGGAGCGACTTCGCGCATCGGGCCGCAGGCTCATCATGGTCACCGGTCGCGAACTCGACGACCTCATCCGCGTCTGTCCGCGCCTCGACCTGTTCGATCTCGTCGTCGCCGAGAATGGCGCCATCCTCTACGAGCCGGGAACTAAGCTTGAAGCGGTTCTGTCGGGCGGCCCGTCGCTGGATCTGGTCAATCGACTGAAGGCGGCCGGCGAGCCCGACGTCTCCGTCGGACGATCCATCATCGCCCTGTGGAAGCCCCATGAAGTCGAGGCGCTGGAGGGCATCCGCGATCTCGGCCTCGAGCTGCACATCGTCTTCAACAAGGAGGCTGTGATGATCCTCCCGAGCGCCGTGAACAAGGCCACCGGGCTTGAGGAGGCTCTCAAACGGCTGGAGCTTGACCTTCCAGGCGTCGTCGGAGTCGGCGACGCGGAAAACGATCATTCCTTCATCGCCGCCTGCGGCTACCCAGCTGGCCGCCAGGCAGATCAGCCCCGCGGCAGCATAGATGAACAGGCCGCGCTGCATGCAGGGCTTGCCGCCGAGCCGGTCGGCCCAGGCTCCTGCACGACCACGCGTCAGGATCGTCGACAGGAACGCGATGCCGACCGCCAGGCCACCATAGGCGTTGTCGAACCCGAGCCCCTGGACGACATGCACCGGCAGGGCGGGCAGGGACATAGCGACGGTGAGGTAGGACAGGAACAGCGCGCCCGTCAGTGCAAGCACGCGGCGATAGGCCAGATCGGGCCAATCCGTGTCAGTCATATTGGTATCTCAGCTTGAATGTCGATGTCGCTTCGCGCTCAGGCGGCGTAGTAGTCCGCACGGTCGAGCTCGGCGATGAGGCCGGGGCCGGACGGTTCCCAGCCGAGTTGCGAGCGGGTGGTTTTGCTCGATGCGGCCATCGACGCCGCGACCATCATGGCAAACCCGCCGAAATGCTCGCGAGGCCGTGCTTCGACCGGGAGCCCGAGACGGCGGCCGATCGCTGCGGCAATCTCCCGGAACGGCACCGCCTCGTCGGCGACAGCGTGGTAGACGGCCTCGGTCGCTCCTTTCTCCAGCGCAAGCCTGTAAACCTTGGCTGCATCGGAGCGATGCACGCCCGACCAGCAATTCGAACCGTCGCCGACATAGCCAGAGACGCCGGTTTCGCGCGCCAGACGAGCGAGCATCGCTACGAAGCCGTAGTCGCCGAGACCATGAACCGACGGGGCCAGCCGGATCGTCGCCGCTCTTGCGCCGCGCTCGGCAAGTGCTCTAGCGGCGGCCTCGGATCGTCGCGGGGAGCCGGATGTCGGGCGATCGGCCTCCGTCGCACCCGGCTGCAGTCCCGAGAGACCGGAAGTTACCAGGAGCGGGCGATCAGAACCGAGCAATGCCTGTCCCAGCGCCTCGATGGCCCGTTCGTCCTGGGCGGCATTCACGGGGAACAGGGAAAAATCCTTCAGGAAGTCATGGTTGAAAGCGGTATGGACCACCGCATCGGCTCGTGACGCCGCGCTCTGGAGAACATTCAGGTCGTCGAGCGTGCCCGGCACGATCTCCACGCCATTGGCAGAAAGCGCCGACGCTTTCTCGATCGATCGCGCGAGCGCGGTCACGCGGTGTCCGGCCCCGAGAAGATCGGCGACGACGGCGGAGCCGACCCAGCCGGTCGCTCCCGTTACGAAAACATTCATGGTCGTTTCCTTGCGGCTCAGCCGATGCGCATCGACAATTCGACGTCCTCGGCGAAAGGAACGGACAGGTAGCCTCTGCCTGACGCTCGCATGCGCTGCAGGTAGTTCGGGCTGTGATCGGCATTGTCCGCGACGATGAGCGAACCGGCGCGAAGGTTGCCTTCGATCAGATCGAGGATCTCGGGATAGAGCGACTTGGCGCCGTCGAGCAGCAGCAGGTCGACCTGTTCGGGCAGATTGGCGGCGAGCGTCTTCAACGCATCGCCTTCCCGGATCTCGACGAGGTCGGCGAGGCCGCCGGCTTCAAGATGCTTGCGCGCCTGAGCCACCTTGGAAGGCTCGAACTCGGTGGTGATCAGGCGTCCCCCGCCATTGTCGCGCAGGGCGGCGGCGAGATGCAGGGTCGAGATGCCGAAGGACGTGCCGAATTCGATGATCGTCCGGGCCCGGCTGCTCCGGGCGAGCATGTAGAGCAGCACGCCGGTCTCCCGCGAGACCGGAAGCCAGAGATCTTTCAGGCGACCATAGAGATCGAGATACTCGGTCTTGCTGCGCATCAGGCGCTCGCGCTCATCGCGGGAGAAGCCGGCGAATGCCGAGCTCGGAGCTGCATCCGCCTGCGCGAACAGATGCTCGAGAAGAGGCGCCAGCGGCGCATCTATCAGGGTCGTCATGGAAGGCTCCGAGGGAAAAAGGTTGCTGCTTGTCTCGAAGCCGAAAATACGAATAATTCGTCGCGTTTTCTATTCGCATTGCCGGAGCGCGTCATGGCCGAGCGGCCAACATCCCGAATTTCCTCACGAAAAGCACCGAAGCAAGCCCGCTCGACGGAGCTTGTTTCAGCGATTCTGGAGGCTGCTGTTCACGTTCTGGCGCAGGAGGGCGCGCAGCGCTTCACAACCGCCCGCGTAGCGGAGAAGGCGGGCGTCAGCGTCGGCTCCCTTTATCAGTACTTTCCCAACAAGGCGTCCATCCTATTCCGCTTGCAGAACGACGAGTGGCGGCAGACGCACGAGATGCTCGCCGAAATCCTTGGCGACGTCGCGAAGCCCCCGCTCGTCCGGCTGCGCAGGCTCGTGCACGCCTTCATCCGCTCGGAATGCGAGGAAGCCGCGATACGGATCGCGCTCAATGACGCGGCCCCGCTGTATCGCGACGCACCTGAAGCGAAGGAGGCTCGTGCCGCAGGCGCGCGCCTGTTCAAGAGGTTCATGGAGGAGGCATTGCCGGTTGCCTCAGCCAGCGAGCGCGCACTGGCTGGAAATCTGATCATCACAACCATGAGCGCGGTCGGCAAGGAATTTTCGGAATTACCGAGGACCGACGCCGAGATTCAGGTGTATGCTGACGGCCTCGCCGATATGTTCTGCGCCTATCTCGGCGCCAACTAAACGCCTAGAAGAAGAGTTCAGCGAAGAACAGCGGAACAGCAATCCCTCTCTTCCACTAGAGCCGCTCCGGGCGCAATGCGCCACTGGACTAACCCGCTCTCGCGGCAGTGCGCTGCGGCGTATTCATCGCTGAGATTTCGCCTGTGAGGCGCTGCATCCGAGGATTTTGGGGTCGTTTGCCCTGATCCCTGGAGGCCTCCATGACCGATGCCGTCACCGTCAGTCCGCTGCGCCAGCGGATGATCGAGGACATGACCATCCGCCGGTTTGGCGAGCACACGCAGCGCGATTATGTGCGGCAGGTCCGGGAGTTCACGGCCTTCCTCGGGTTGCCGCCGGGTCGGGCCGAGGCAGAGGATCTGCGTCGCTACCAGCTTCACCTGGCCTCGCTCGGTGCCAGCTTCGCTCGGATGAACCAGGCCTGGACGGCGTTACGGTTCTTCTTCCACGTCACTCTGGATCGGACCGGCTTCGGTGACCGCATGGCGCGGATCCCGACGCCGGAGCGCCTGCCGGTGGTGCTGGACACGCAGGAGGTGGCGCTGTTGCTGGCGCATGCGCGGAGCCTGAAGGACCGGGCGGCGCTTAGCATCGCCTATGGCTGCGGACTGCGGATCTCGGAGATCGCCCACCTCAAGGTCGCCGACATCGACAGCGCCCGCATGCTGATCCGGGTCGAGCAGGGCAAGGGCCGCAAGGACCGCTATGTCATGCTCGCGCCCGACCTGCTCGATCTGCTGCGACAATGGTGGCGGGTGAAGCGGCCGCGCGGCTGGCTCTTTCCCGGCCAGCAGCCGGGCCAGCCGATCACGACGCGTCAACTTGTCCTAGCGCGAAGGTTTCAACTCCCAGGACCCGGTTTCTTGGATTGCGGGGCGAGTACAGCATTTTCTTTTTGAGGAGCTTGCCGAAGTGCGGACATTCAGGGCGGCAGCTAAGGGCCAAACCTGCACATTGGACGCCTCCAAAAAAATAACGTGATCGGAACCCGTTTTGGGAACCCCCGAGAACCCGAGCAGACGCGCCGTTCCGGGCCATGCCAGAACGGGTGAGTTTGATGAGCAGAACGAATGGAGCGGCGTTCGCCGCGAGCGATGACGCGCGACCAACGGCCGCGGATCTGGGACGGTACGAACGAACCTACAGGCAGATGGGCGACAACGCCGCCCGATACTTCCTGCTGTGGCAGCTCTCGACGGCCCATGCGATGCTGCTGGAGCAGGAAGGCGATCGGATTCATCCCGAATTCGGCGGCCTCAATGGCCGGCAGCTTGCAGAAGGAGCCAGGGCTCAGGCCCGCTTCTTCGCATTCATGGTCGCCGAGCCGCCGGCCCGGAGTGAGGAGGACCTCGAGCGCAAGATCACGACCTATGAGGCAATGATCTTCCAGGAGGACGAGATGCGCCGCTCGCATGCGGCGGTCATGGTCGAGACCGCCATGCATGTCGACGCGCGCAGGCTCGGCATCACTCTCAGAAAGCTGCCGATCGATGCCGCCACGACGAGCCGGCACTGAGAGGCGTCCATGTCCTATATCGTTTACGACCTCGAAACCTCCGGCCTGGAGCCGCAGTGGAACGTACCGCTTCAGGCGGCGCTGATCCACTGCGACGACAACCTCCAGCCGCTCAGCGAGCTCTCGCTGCGCTGCCGGCTTCCGGCCCATATCGTGCCGGCGCCGGGCGCGCTGTTCACCACCGGCATCGGCCCGGCTCAGCTCGAGCAGGCGCCGATGTCGAGCACGGAAATGCTCATCGCCATCGCAAAGGCGCTGTCTGCCTGGGCGCCGTCGACCGTGATCGGCTACAACACGATCCGGTTCGACGAGGAGATGCTGCGGCACGCGTTCTTCACGCATCTCTTGCCGCCGTACGCGACCCAGCTTGGCGGCCACCGCCGAGCCGACCTGCTGACTATTGTTCGGGCTGTCGCGATGCTGGAGCCCTCCGCCATCGCCGTGCCGACCGGCACGGCGGGCAAGCAAAGCCTCAAGCTTGGCGATATCTGCAGGGCGAACGGCATCGCGCTCGCCGAGGACGAGGCGCATGACGCCCTGGCGGATACGAGAGCGACGCTCGCCCTATTCCGGCACCTGCGCCAGGTCGCTCCGGCAACGGTCGCGATGATGCTCAGCCTCGCCGACAAGGCCATCCCGAACCGGCTCCTTGCCGGTGGCGAGGTCTTGCTCCTCGGCTGGGCCTCAAAGCTGACCCCCGTCATCGGCGTCGCGGCGAACCCGACAGTTGCGAGCTCTTGGGCAGCGGTCGACCTGACCGTCGATCCGGCAAGCTATCTCGGCGGCAGTCCGGAGGAGATCGCCAAGCTCATCTCCGCGCAGGGCCCGAGCCCGATCAGGCTGGTCCGGACCAATTCTCAGCCGATCCTAATTGCTTATGAGCAGGGCTGCCATGCCCTATCACCGGACCAGCGTGATCAACCTCTCTATCACGAGCGCGCCGCCCGCATCCGCGATCATGTGGGTTTCCGGGCCAATCTCGCGAACGCCATGGCAAATCGCTTCGCCGTCCGCGAGCTCTCGCCCTATCCGGAAGCGACTCTCTATGGCGGCGGATTTCTCTCGACCGATGACGCCCGTCTAAGCGCCCGCTGGCACTCCTCGCCGTGGGAGGATCGGCCGGCTATTGCGGCGCAGTTCCAGGATGACCGGCTGAAAGCCTTTGCGAACCGCCTGATGCTGCTTGAGGCGCCGGAAGCGCTGTCTCCAGTCGCCTGGCAAAAAGGCCAGGCCTGGCTGCGCGAGCGGCTGACCACCGACCGCGAGGTGCCGTGGCTGACCCTACAATGCGCTTTGCGGCAGGTCGGCGAGCTGCGTGCCGGTCTCGCCGAGGACGAGGTCGGGCGCCGCGCCCATCTCGATGAAATCAAGCGCTGGCTGCATCAGCGCAGCCAGTACTTCCAGTTGGCAGCGTAAGGCAGAACCATCTGCCCTGACGTCGAAGGCGCCCCGACCGGGCGCCTTTTTTTGATTCCGGGAACGAGGGGAAGCGCAGCCGGCATGGCTGTAACCCCGATGTGAGTTTCGAAGATGACAAAGACGAATGAGGGCGGCCGCTCGCTCGCCCCGCGCAGCAGCAAGGCGATCGACGAGCCGGCGGATACCTACCTGCGCGATCCGATCGCGGTGGCGATGGAGGTGGCCGCCGGCGATGATCCCTCCGTGGCCGAGCTGGTCGCGTTCAGGCGCCAGCCGCTCGACCTTAAAAATGCGGCGCGAAACGCCAAAAATCTGCATTCGGAGGAGTTCCGGGTCTGGCTTGCGCGCGAGAGCGGCGACGATATCGGCGAGGCCGTCTGCGGCGGGCTCGAGATCATGAGCATCAGCCTGATCGCGCTTGTTGCGCTCTGGCCGGCCGACGACCTCGACGCTGCTGAAGCAAAGCTCGCGCTCGACCAGAGGACCGGCGTGCAGCTGCACAAGCGCGAGAATGACTTCGAGGGCAGCATGGAAGCGCGGACCGCCCGGCGGATCCGCTGGCGGCGCGGCG
>WPCJ01354180.1_pt1 | contig 38930 bp, 40 predicted proteins | sample 5399831 | NCBI WGS metagenome assembly WPCJ01 (sample SAMN12869470, study PRJNA574797) | sludge metagenome | isolation source: wastewater treatment of pH10 | place: China:Beijing | collected 2019-05-20 | reverse complement strand
GGTCGACGTCGAGGAGCGCTCCTACGCCGCAGGCAAGATCCCCGGCTCGTTCTTCCGTCGTGAGGGTCGTCCCTCCACCGAGGCGATCCTCGTCTGCCGTCTGATCGACCGTCCGCTGCGTCCGTCGTTCGTCGACGGCCTGCGCAACGAGGTCCAGATCGTCATCACCGTCCTGTCGATCGCACCGGGCGAGTTCTACGACGCTCTCGCGATCAACGCGGCATCGGCGTCGACCCAGATCTCGGGTCTGCCGTTCTCGGGCCCCGTCGCCGGTGTGCGCCTCGCGTTCATCCCCGGCAACGGCCAGCACGCGGACCAGTGGGTCGCGTTCCCGACGGCCGAGCAGGTCTCGGAGGCCGTGTTCGACCTGATCGTCGCCGGCCGCGTGGTCACCAAGGCCGATGGCACGGAAGACGTCGCCATCATGATGGTCGAGGCCGAGGCCACCGAGGACAGCTGGAACCTGATCAAGGCCGGCGCCACGAAGCCGAACGAGGAGATCGTCGCGCAGGGCCTCGAGGCCTCGAAGCCCTTCATCGCCCAGCTCGTCAAGGCTCAGGCCGAGCTCGCCGCCACCGCGTCGAAGGAGCCGGGCGTGTACCCGGTCTTCCCCGCGTACAGCGACGAGGTCTACAGCTTCGTCTCCGAGCGCGTTTTCTCCGAACTCAGCGACGTCTACCAGATCGCCGACAAGGTCGAGCGTCAGACCGCTGACGACGCGATCAAGGACCGCGTCAAGGCCGAGCTCATCGAGGCCACGGAGGCGGGCTCGCTGCCGGCCGCGGCTCCGCTGGAGTTCTCCGCCGCGTACAAGTCCGTCACGAAGAAGATCGTCCGTGGACGCATCCTCACCGAGGGCGCTCGCATCGACGGCCGTGGCCTGGCGGACATCCGTCCGCTCGACGCCGAGGTGCAGGTCATCCCGCGCGTGCACGGCTCCGCGATCTTCCAGCGCGGCGAGACCCAGATCATGGGTGTCACCACGCTGAACATGCTCAAGATGGAGCAGCAGATCGACTCGCTGTCGCCCACGACGAGCAAGCGGTACATGCACCACTACAACTTCCCGCCCTACTCGACCGGTGAGACCGGCCGTGTCGGTTCGCCGAAGCGTCGCGAGATCGGGCACGGCTTCCTCGCCGAGCGCGCCCTCGTGCCGGTGCTGCCGAGCCGCGAGGAGTTCCCGTACGCGATCCGTCAGGTGTCCGAGGCGCTGAGCTCCAACGGCTCCACCTCGATGGGCTCCGTGTGCGCGTCGACCCTGTCGCTGCTGAACGCGGGTGTGCCGCTGCGCGCCCCCGTCGCCGGTATTGCGATGGGTCTCGTCTCCGATGAGGTCGACGGTGAGACCCGCTACGCGGCACTGACCGACATCCTCGGCGCCGAAGACGCTCTCGGCGACATGGACTTCAAGGTCGCCGGTACCAGCGAGTTCGTCACGGCGATCCAGCTCGACACGAAGCTCGACGGCATCCCGTCGTCGGTGCTCGCCGGTGCGCTCACCCAGGCCCGCGAGGCTCGTCTGACGATCCTCAACGTCCTCAACGCGGCGATCGATGCTCCGGACGAGATGGCGCCCACGGCTCCGCGCGTCATCAGCGTGCAGATCCCGGTCGACAAGATCGGTGAGCTGATCGGCCCGAAGGGCAAGACGATCAACGCGATCCAGGACGAGACCGGTGCGCAGATCTCCATCGAGGAGGACGGCACCGTCTACATCGGCGCGACCGACGGCCCCTCGGCCGAGGCTGCCCGTGCTCAGGTCAACGCGATCGCGAACCCCACGAACCCGGAGGTCGGAGAGCAGTTCCTCGGCACCGTCGTGAAGATCGCCACGTTCGGTGCGTTCATCTCGCTGCTGCCGGGCAAGGACGGCCTCCTGCACGTCACCGAGGTGCGCAAGCTCGCCGGTGGCAAGCGGGTCGAGAACGTCGATGACGTCCTGTCGGTCGGTCAGAAGATCCTCGTGAAGATCACGAAGATCGATGACCGCGGCAAGCTCTCGCTCGAGCCCGTGCTCGACGACGCTCCGGCCGCTGAGGCAGCTCCTGCCGAGGCCGCTGCCGCGGAGTAGGCCCAGAGCTCGAACAGGAACCCGGGTCCGTCCGCGCTGGACGGGCCCGGGTTCCGTCGTGTCCGGTGTGACCAAATCGTTATCGGGCGTTTCCCCGACGTTCCCCGGATTGGTCAGGACGTTGTGTGAATTCGCCTACCCTCGGAAGTACGCACCGGGGGGTGCAGATCCAGCAGGTACGCAGGTCGGGACGCACCGATCGACGCGGGGGTGAGAGAGTATGCGGTTGTTCGGCGTAGGCGCAGGAGCGTCAGCGGAACGCGACCACGCGGCCGCAGCCGACCATCCCTCCGCGCCCATTCCCATCGTCGGTCCGGGGATAGGGGAATCCATCCGGGTGCCACTCGGCGAGACCGGCTTCGAGACCTTCCCGCTGATGCTCGGCGCTGCAGAGTTCGGCTGGAACGTCGACCTCGAGACCAGCCACGGCATCCTCGATCGCTACGTCGAGTTCGGTGGCAACGCGATCCACACCGCGGACGGTTTCTCCGGTGGCCGGAGCGAGCACATCATCGGCCAGTGGCTGCGTTCGCGCGGACAGAGCGAGCGTGCCGTCCTGAGTGTGCGCGTCGGCGCTCATGCCGACAACCCCGGGCTCGGCTCCGTGAACCTCGTGCGCGCGGTCGAGGGCTCGCTCACCAGACTCGGTGTCGAGCGGATCGACGTGCTGTACCTCGACGCCACGCTCGACGCGACGACCAACCTCGAAGACACCCTGGCGACCGTCGAATGGCTGTCGGACGCGGGCAAGGTCGGCGCGCTCGGCGCCTACGGGCTCGCGCCGGAGCGGCTGGTCGAGGCGCGCATCCTCGCCTCTGCCGGCTACCCGCGGGTGCAGGTCATCGACGCACCGTACAACCTGGTCCGGCGTCTGCCGTTCGAAGGCGATCTGCGCCTCGTGGCCGGCGCGCAGAACCTGGCGGTCACGCCGTCCCATGCGCTCGAGCACGGGTTCTTGTCCGGTCGGCACCGCAACAAGGCGCTCACCTCGCGCGGCGTACGCGGCGAGCAGTTGCGTGGGCACCTGAATCGACGAGGAATCAAGGTGTTGCGCGCGCTCGATCAGGTCGCCGAAGAGCTCGGCGTTCCCGTGGCGGCGGTGTCGATCGCCTGGCTTCTCGCGCAGCGCACCGTCGCTGCGCCGATCGTGAACGCCTTCGCGACGGATCATGTCGATGAGCTCATGCAGGGCGCCGGCGTCTCGCTGTCACGGAGCCACCTCGCCGAGCTCACGCGGGCCGGCAACTGAGTATCCGTCCGCCGTTGACATAGGGTGGAATGAACGCCCGGCGGATGCTGGCAATGAAGCGAGCGAGTTGTGACGCACTACATATATCTGGTTAGACACGGTGAACATCAGGACGCAGAACATGGTCTCGCCGACGGACCCCTCTCCCCGCGGGGGCAGCGTCAGGCGGAGCTGATCGCCGACCGGTTGTCCGGCCTTCCGCTCGATGCTGTGTGGCATTCCCCGCTCTTGCGGGCCAACGAAACGGCGCGGGCGATCGCCGCGCGACTGCCCTCGGTCGACCCCGCGCCGACGGCACTGCTCTTCGACTGCGTGCCGACCGGGATGACCGAGGACACTCCGTCTGCGTTCGAACCGTTCTTCGGGTCGGTGACCGAGGCGGAGATCGAGGCGGGGCGGGCACAGATGTCGGATGCCGTCAACGAGTTCCTCGTTCGCAAGACCGGCGATGTCCACGAGGTGCTCATCACCCACAACTTCGTGATCTCCTGGTTCGTCCGCGAGGTGCTCGCGGCGCCGGAGTGGCGCTGGATGACCTTGAACCAGTCGCACTGCGGCCTGACGGTGATCGCGCAGAAGCAGGGACGGCCGTGGACGCTGCTCACGCACAACGACACCGGTCACCTGCCGGTGGAGCTGCGCACCGGAATTCCCGACGCACTGCTCGTGTAAGGTCGAGCGCTCCCCGAATCGGGTGCGATGCGGTCCCGCGCGCCCCGCGAGGCGGGCGATGTCCGCGAAATAGACTGGACGCATGACCACGCAGGTAGCACTCGTCGGCGGCACCGGGAAGCTCGGACAGATCATCCATGCGGTGGTCGACGAGCTCGAGGGGTTCGAGGTGAGCCGTGTGCTGACCTCGTCGAGTGAACTCTCCGAGCTGGACGGCGCCGGCCTCGTCATCGATGCATCGACGCCGCAGGTGAGCGTCGATGTCGTCCGCGCCGCCGTCGAGCGGGGGATCAATGTGCTCGTCGCGACCTCGGGCTGGTCGGCCGAGCGGATCGCGCTGGTGCGCCCCCTCGTCGAGGCGGCCGGGACCGGCGCGGTCTTCATCCCCAACTTCTCGCTCGGATCGGTGCTCGGGTCAGCCCTCGCGGCGGCGGCGGCCCCGTTCTTCGGCTCCGCGGAGATCATCGAGGCGCATCGCGAGACCAAGATCGATTCGCCCAGCGGCACGGCCGTGCGTACCGCAGAGCTGATCGCGGCCGCGCGAGCCGAGCACGGGCCGGTCAGCGCTCCGCACGCGGATCAGCGCGCTCGGGGGCAGCAGGTCGGCAGTGTGCCGATCCACTCGCTGCGTCGCCCCGGTGTCGTCGCCAAGCAGGAGGTCATCCTGTCCGGACCGGGGGAATCGCTGACGTTCACCCATGACACCACGGACTCGGCGCTCGCCTACGCACCCGGGATCCGCATCGCGGTCCCCTTCGCGCGAAGCGCCGCCGGTGTGGTCGTCGGCCTCGAGCACATGATCGACATCGGCATCCGCTCGTGATGTCGCGGATCGGCGTCGCGCTGATGGCGGCGGCGCTGCTCGTCTACCTTGCGGTCGCGGTCTGGCTCGCCGTGATGTTCATCTCGGTCGGCACTCCGATTTCGATCGGCATGGGCATCACGCTCCTCGTGCTGGCTCCGATCGGTGCCTGGGCGCTCGTCCGGGAGATGATGTTCGGCTTCGGCGCGGACCGCCTGGGGCGACTGCTCGACGCGGAGGGAGGGATGCCTCCGGTGGAGACTGAGCTGACACCGAGCGGGCGTATCGCGCGCGCCGACGCAGACCCCCTCATCGCACGGTACGCAGCGGAAGCGGACGCGGCGCATGATGACTGGCGTGCACGGTACCGCCTGGGCGTCGTGCAAGACGCCGCCGGACGCCGGAAAGACGCCAGAGCCAGCATCCGCGAGGCGATCCGCCTCTTCCGTCGGCCCTGACGTCGGGTTCGACGATCAGGCGAGCGTCGCCTCGAGCGTGATCTCGATGCCCGCGAGCGCCTGAGACACCGGGCACCCGGTCTTCGCTCCGTTCGCGATCTCCTGGAATGCCTCCGGAGTGAGGTTCGGGACGGTCGCGTTGACGTTGAGGTGGCTGCCGGTGATGCCGACACCGGGCTTGAAGGTGACGGACGCGCTCGCGTCGACTCGCTCGGGAGGCGTGCCGTTCTCGGCCAGGGCGTGGGAGAGCGCCATGCTGAAGCACGAGGCGTGAGCGGCAGCGATGAGCTCTTCCGGCGTGGTCGTGGTGTCGCTGCCTTCGCTGCGGGCCTTCCAGTTGATCGGGAAGGTGCCGAGCTTCGACGAAGAGAACGCCACGGTGCCCGACCCCTCCATGAGCGATCCTGTCCAGGTGCTGGCGGCTTCGCTGGTGACGGGCATGGTTCCTCCGGTTCTCGTGCCCCGAGGGATGAGGGGTCACGTCGCGGCCAGCCTATCGACGGTTCGGTTCGGAGGGAACCGGAATCACGCTGCGGGGGCTGTCCGGCCGATCACGCCGACCCGCTGGAGCAGCAGGTACATCTGGCATCCGAGGCAGAAGCCGAACGCCGCGTTGAGGAAGGCGGCGACGAAGGCGGCAGCGGTGGCGATCGGCAACGCCCAGGGGACCCCGATGAGGTGCAGAACGAGACCGACACCGACCACGAAGAGGCCGACCCCCTGAGAGAACCGAGGCGGTCGCGGATCTTCAAGCTCCGCAGGCGGCGCGAGCCGAGGGCGCACGACCGTGCGGAACAGGACACTCCAGGGGGCCGTCCTCGGCGAGACCAGGGCCCACAGGAACAGCAGGGCGATGATCACCGTGAGCAGGAATCCCGGGTCCAGGGCACGGTGAACGAGGGGCGTTCCGGACACGGCCCATCCGCCGGGGATGAAGGTCGCGCCGGTCGACGGCTGATAGGCGTACCAGCCGAACGTCGCCGCGCCCGCCTGGGCGGTGGATATCCCCGTCAACGCCAGGAACGTGGCCACGAGCAGCAGTGTCGCGGTGATCGTGGCCGCGAATCGCGGACCGCGGGGGTCTATGCGCGCGTGTGTGGTCATGTGTGCTTCCAGTCTTCGCGCCTCAGACGGCCGCGACCGCTTCGGTGAGTGCATGACGGTGGGGGACACCGTGGAATCGTGCGTGGACGGTGCCCGAGCCGTCGATGAGGAAGGTCGTCGGCGTCTGCAGCACCTTGTACCGTGCCGAAAGGTCGGGGCGGTGCGTCAGATCGACCTCGATGTGCGCGAGCCCGTCGTCGCCCGACGCGTAGGAGTGCAGCAACCGTCGCACCTGCGGGCAACGGGCACAGGTCTCGGTGCTGAACTGCACCAGTGTCGCGCGGGAGCCGAGTGCTGCCGAGGGGATGTCCGTGGCATCGAACCGGAGCCTGCCCCCGTCGCGCCGCCGCCCGTCGCGCCGACGAACCACGACCCCGACCGCCGTGGCGAGCACGAGGAGACCGAGGACGATCACGAGGGCGAGCGCGGGCGACATGCGTCGAGAGTACGCCGCCCTCATGGGATCGGGAGTCGATGTTTCCGATGATGACGAACGGGCTTTCCGCGGTGCAGGATCCGCCCCGTGACGGGAGCGGGAAGGTATCGTGGCTGTCATGAGCGCCGCCGTTCCGACCCCCTATGAAGATCTGCTCCGCGATGTCGTGGAGACCGGCACGCACAAGTCGGATCGGACGGGTACCGGCACGACGAGCGTCTTCGGGCGGCAGATCCGCTTCGACCTCGCGAAGGGCTTCCCACTCATCACGACGAAGCGCGTGCACTTCAAGTCGATCGCGTACGAGCTGCTCTGGTTCCTCCGAGGGGATTCCAACGTCGGATGGCTGCGCGACAACGGCGTGACGATCTGGGACGAGTGGGCGGATGAGTCGGGCGATCTCGGCCCGGTGTACGGGGTGCAGTGGCGCTCCTGGCCGACTCCCGACGGCGGCAGCATCGACCAGCTCTCCGAGGTCATCGAGCAGATCCGGCGCTCGCCCGATTCCCGTCGTCTGATCGTCTCGGCGTGGAATCCTGCAGACATCCCCGACATGGCCCTCGCGCCGTGTCATGCGCTCTTCCAGTTCTACGTCGCGGATGGAAAGCTCTCCTGTCAGCTGTATCAGCGCAGCGCCGACATGTTCCTCGGTGTGCCGTTCAACATCGCCTCGTATGCGCTGCTCACCCTGATGATCGCGCAGCAGGTCGGCCTGGAGCCCGGGGACTTCGTGTGGACCGGCGGTGACTGCCACGTCTACGACAATCACGTGGAGCAGGTGCGCGAGCAGCTCAGCCGCGAGCCCTACGCGTACCCGACCCTGCGACTGGCGAGGAAGCCGGAGTCGATCTTCGACTACCGGTACGAGGACTTCATCGTCGAGGACTACCAGCATCACGCGCCGATCCGGGCGGCGGTGGCCGTATGACGTGGGTCGGGCTGATCTGGGCTGAGGCGCGCGGCGGCGTGATCGGAGCGGAGGGCGGGATGCCCTGGCACGTTCCGGAGGATCTCGCTCACTTCAAGGACGTCACGCTCGGGGCACCGGTGGTGATGGGCCGGAAGACGTGGGACTCCCTTCCGGAGCGATTCCGCCCGCTCTCCGGGCGCGACAACATCGTGATCACGCGCCAACAGGACTGGCGCCACGAGGGCGCGCGACGGGCGGCGACCGTCGCCGAAGCAGTCCGCGGGCTGGACAAGGCGTGGATCATCGGAGGCGCCGAGATCTTCCGTCAGGTCATCGGCGACGCCGATCGCCTCGAGGTCACCGAGCTCGACATCGACGTCGCCGGAGACGCCTATGCGCCCGCCACGACCGGCTGGCGACTCGTCGACGAGGGCGAGTGGCAGACGTCGCGCACCGGCATCCGCTACCGCTTCCTCGGGTACGAGCGCTGATGCCCACCGCATTGATCACCGGAGCCAGCGCGGGGCTGGGAGCCGAGTTCGCGCGCCAGCTGGCACGGCGTCGAGCTGACCTCATCCTGGTGGCGCGGACACCCGAGACGCTGGAGGCGCTGGGCACGGAGCTGCGCACGGAGTACGGTGTCGCGGTCGAGATCCTCGTCGCCGACCTCGCGGTGGAGAGCGAGGTCGAGCGCGTCGCCGCCCGATTGCGCGACACCTCCGACCCGGTCGACCTCCTGATCAACAACGCCGGGTTCGGTCTGCCGCTGCAGTTCGCGGACAACGACATCGACGACGAGGTGCGACACCTCCGCGTGCACGTCGAGGCGTCGATGCGCCTGATGCACGCGGCGCTGCAGACGATGCGCGGGCGCGGTGGTCGCATCATCAACGTCGCCTCCGTCGCCGGGTTCATCTCCCGGTCGACCTATTCGGCATGCAAGTCCTGGCTGATCGGCTTCAGCGGCTGGGCGAATGCGGAGTACGCACGAGACGGAGTGAGTGTCACCGCGCTCTGCCCCGGATTCACGCACACGTCCTTCCATGAGCGGATGGGTCTGGCCGTGGGGGAGGAAGGTGTGCCCGCGATCATGTGGCTGAATGCACGCGATGTCGTCCGTACCGGTCTGCGTGATGCGGCGCGCGGCAGAGCAGTATCCGTTCCGTCACTTCGGTACAAGGCGATCGTGGCGCTGACGCGTGTCCTGCCCCGCTCGTTCACGTCCGGCGTCGCTCGGCGCGGTCGCGTCTGAGGCCTGCGGGAGTCGACGAGAGACCTGCGCAGGCCCGGGGGACGCGCTCGGACCCGTGCGCCCCGAGGAGAGGTGCATCTGCGTCACCGCGTCCGCGGGACCACCGGTCGAACCTATACGCTGGGCTTATGACGCACTCGGGCAACCCTTTCGGACAGGTCCTCGTCGCGCTCGTCACTCCGATGACGGCCGACGGCGAAGTCGATTGGCCCGCTGTCGAGAAGCACATCGATGACGTGATCACCGCAGGTGCGGACGGCATCGTCGTGACGGGAACGACCGGCGAGACCTCGACCCTGACAGACCCGGAGAAGCTCAAGCTCGTCGAGGTCGGCAAGTCCGTTTCGGGCGGGCGCGCGAAGATCATCACCGGCGGTGGTTCCAACGAGACGGCCCACGCGATCGAGCTCTACAAGGCCAGCGAGAAGGCCGGCGCCGACGGCATCATGATCGTCACGCCCTACTACAACAAGCCGACGCAGGCCGGAATCCTCACGCACTTCCGGCTGGTCGCCGACGCGACCGATCTGCCGGTGATCCTCTACGACATTCCGGGGCGCACGGGTGTGCCGATCAAGTACGAGACGATTCTGCGTCTCGCGAAGCACCCGAACATCCTCGCTGTGAAGGACGCCAAGGGCGACTTCTCCGAGGTGAGCCGCGTGCTCAACCAGACCGACCTGATGTACTTCTCCGGCGACGACGCGAACGTGCTGCCGCACCTCGCGATCGGTGCCACGGGCCTCATCGGCGTGACGGCCAACGTCGCGGCGGCCCCGTACCGCACGATCATCGATGCGGTGAACGCGGGTGACCTCGCCACGGCGACCGCGGAGCACAAGCGCCTGGAGCCGCTCGTGCGTGCCGTGATGACCCACGTGCCGGGAACGGTCGCGGCGAAGTACATCCTGCACGGACTCGGTCGCATCTCGAGCCCGCGCGTCCGCCTTCCCCTGGTCGGCCCCGAGGAATGGGAGGCCGCGCTCATCGAGGATGAGCTCGACCTCGTGCAGAACGTTCCCGGTGCGGACTTCTCGAACTTCCGACCCGACCGCAATGCGGCTGCGGGTGGTGCCCTGCCGAAGGTGCACGGCACGACGCGCTGAGTCGCGTCGCCACGAACGAACGGACGCGCGGAGTGTCCGACTGAGGAGACAGCATGTCCATTCCCCTGGTAGAACCGAACGCTCTCGACGAAGGAACGCTTCGGGTCATCCCGATCGGCGGACTCGGCGAGATCGGTCGCAACATGACCATGTTCGAGTACGACGGCAAGATCCTGATCGTCGATTGCGGTGTGCTCTTCCCCGAGGAGCACCAGCCTGGCGTCGACCTGATCCTTCCGGACTTCGAGCCCATCCGTGACCGCCTGGACGACATCGTGGGCGTGGTGCTCACGCACGGCCATGAAGACCACATCGGCGCCGTTCCCTATCTGCTTCGGCTCAAGAGCGACATCCCCCTGATCGGTTCGGGCCTCACCCTTGCACTGGTCGAGGCGAAGCTCAAGGAGCACCGCATCAAGGCCTTCACGCTCACGGTGAAGGAAGGTCAGCAGGAGCGGGTCGGCCCGTTCGACCTCGAGTTCGTCGCCGTGAATCACTCGATTCCCGACGCGCTGGCCGTGGCGATCCGCACCCCGGCGGGAATGGTGCTCGCCACCGGTGACTTCAAGATGGATCAGCTGCCGCTGGACGGTCGCATCACCGACCTCCGGGCTTTCGCGCGCCTCGGCGAAGAGGGTGTCGACCTGTTCCTCGTCGACTCGACCAACGCCGATGTCCCCGGGTTCACGCCGACGGAGCGCTCGATCGGCCCCGTGCTCGACCAGGTGATCGCGAAGGCACCTCGTCGCGTCATCGTCGCGAGCTTCTCCAGCCACGTCCATCGCGTGCAGCAGGTGATCGACGCGGCGTACGCCAACGCCCGCCGTGTCGCTTTCCTCGGCCGCAGCATGGTTCGCAACATGACGATCGCCGAGCAGCTCGGCTATCTGAAGGTGCCGGACGGGGTGCTCATCGACTTCAAGAAGGCGCGTGACCTGCCCGACGAGCAGATCGTCTACATGTCCACGGGCTCCCAGGGTGAGCCCATGGCGGTGCTGAGCCGCATGGCGAATCTGGACCACGCGATCGAGATCAGCGAGGGCGACACCGTCATCCTCGCCTCCAGCCTCATTCCGGGCAACGAGAACGCCGTCTACCGTGTGATCGACGGACTCACCAAGCTCGGTGCGAACGTCGTCCACAAGGCGAATGCGAAGGTGCATGTCTCCGGACACGCCGCCGCCGGCGAACTGATCTATTGCTACAACATCCTCAAGCCGAAGAACGTCCTCCCCGTGCACGGGGAGTACCGGCACCTGATCGCGAACGCCAAGCTCGCGCAGGACACCGGCATCGCAGAGGAGAACACGATCATCGCCTCGAACGGCACCGTGATCGACCTGAAGGACGGCGTCGCGAAGGTCGCCGGTCAGCTCGACCTCGGATTCGTGTACGTCGACGGCTCCACCGTCGGCGAGATCACCGATGCCGACCTCAAGGATCGTCGGATCCTCGGCGAGGAGGGCTTCATCTCCGTCATCGTCGTCGTGGACGCCGGCACGGGGCGCATCATCTCCGGTCCGGAGATCCACGCGCGCGGTGTCGCCGAGGATGACTCGGTGTTCGACGACGTCACGCCGAAGATCGTCGCGGCGCTCAAGGAAGCGTCGGGCAACGGCGTCCGTGACACCCACGCGTTGTCGCAGGTCGTGCGACGCACGATCGGTCGTTGGGTCAACCAGCGGCTGCGTCGTCGTCCGATGATCGTGCCGCTCGTCATCGAAGCGTGAGTGGAGGGGAGTCGTCTCCCCACTCACGGCTGACCGTCATCCCGATGTAACACCGGCGCCCTAGGCTCACGTCATGTACAGGGGTTTCTCCCTCCGCAGGGCGGCGCAGACGGATGCGATGTTCCTCGGCGACATGCTCGTCGAGGCCGCCAACTGGCGTGCCGGGGGAGCGCGTCCGCGGCACGAGGTCTTGACGTCGGCTGAGCACCGGCGCTACCTCGCAGGGTGGAAGAGGTCGGCCGACGACGGACTGGTGGCCACCGGTGAGGACGACGTGCCCGTGGGCGCAGCCTGGTATCGCGTGCTTCCGCAGAACGCGCCCGGATTCGGTTTCGTGGGTGTCGCCGTCCCGGAGCTGATCATCGGGGTGCATCCGCTGTGGCGGGCACGCGGTGTCGGGCGCACCTTGTTGCGCGGTGTCGTGGAACTCGCGGGGTCCCAAGGTCACTCGCGGATCAGCTTGAGCGTGGAACGGGACAACTTCGCACGCAACCTCTATCGCGCGGAGGGCTTCGTCGTGGTCGGGCAGGGCTCGGCGCGCGACACGATGGTCCGTGCCACCACCTAGTCGATGCCCTCTCGGATCCGCGGAAAGCCGCGTCATTACGCGGGGATGTCGGCTGTTGGACGTAACGTGAGAGCATGGCCAGGAGTTCCACGAAGACAGAGCGCGCGTCGACCAGCGCACCGTCGCGCCCCAAGCGGCAGACGGCTCCCAAGGCCCAGCCCGCTCCGAAGAAGTACATCGACGAGGCCGAGAAGCCTCCGATCGTCGTCCGTGCCTGGGTCGGATTGGCACACGGTGTCGGCGGACTCTTCCGCGCGTTCGGGCCGGAGACGCTCGAGAAAGACGATCGCCGCGACGGATTCCCGTTCTTCCTGGTCGTGCTCGCCGTCCTCGGAGCGGTCAACGAGTGGTTCTTCATCGGCAACGAGGTCGCCGCGAACATCAGCGCGTACTCCGTCGGCGGGCTGATCGGACGCGTCGCCTTCGTGATGCCCGTGCTTCTGCTTCTGCTGGCCGGATGGCTGTTCCGCCACCCGTCGTCCGTGCATGACAACGGTCGCATCGGTATCGGGTTCGGGCTCTTCATCCTGACGCTAGCCGGCTTCTGCCACGTGGCCGGCGACGGTCCTCAGCCCAGGGAGGGGATGCTCGCCCTGAGCGAATCCGGCGGCCTCTTCGGCTGGATGCTCGGTCAGCCGCTCAGCTACCTCACCGACATTCCCGCCTACATCGTCCTGTCGCTGCTCGCCGCGCTGAGCATCCTGATCCTCACCAAGACCCCTCCCAACCGCATCGGCTCCCGACTCGGCGACCTCTACGCGTGGATGTTCGACGCCGAGCGCCCGGAGAAGCCGGCGAAGGATGCGGCGATCGACGACGCCGACAAGGTCGACGACCCCGACGTGCTGCCCTGGTGGCGGCGGAACAAGTCCGGGCGCGAAGAAGACCCCGACGAGGGGACCCTCGGTTCCGACGACATCACCGCGCTGCTGACGACGTCCGAGCCGACCCCGGCGTACGACCAGGCGGTCGTCGTCGAGAATCCTTATGACGCCGCCACCGAGGTTCTCTCGGACGTGCGCTCCGTTGCGGATTCCCTCGCCGAGCAGCAGAACACAGCGCTGCTGGATGATGCGTCCGACACCGGCGAGGTCCCCGAGCTCCCCGGCCTGGACGGATTCGGGACCGCGGGCCCGGGGGATCGTGGTCCTCAGGCTCCCGTCACCCCGTACGTCCTGCCGTCTCCGGGTCTGCTGGTCGAAGGGCCGCCTCCCGTGATGCGCTCCGAGGCGACCGACAAGGTGATCGAGCAGATCACGAGCGTGCTGTCGCAGTTCAAGGTCGACGCGAAGGTCACCGGATTCTCGCGCGGCCCGACGGTCACGCAGTACGAGGTCGAGGTCGGGCACGGCGTCAAGGTCGAGAAGATCCTGCAGCTGAGCAACAACTTCGCCTATGCGGTCGCCTCGAACGACGTCCGCATCCTCTCGCCGATCCCGGGCAAGAGCGCGATCGGGATCGAGATCCCGAACGCCGACAAGGAGATGGTCGCGCTCGGCGACGTTCTGCGCTCGCCCGCCGCGCAGAAGAGCACGCACCCGATGACGATCGGCGTCGGCAAGGACGTCGGCGGCAACATCGTGATCGCGAATCTCGCCAAGATGCCGCACCTCTTGGTCGCCGGCTCGACCGGCTCCGGTAAGTCCAGCTTCGTGAACTCCATGATCACCAGTCTGCTCATGCGGGCGCGTCCCGCCGACGTGCGCATGGTCCTGATCGACCCGAAGCGCGTGGAGCTCACCAGCTATGCCGGCGTTCCGCATCTGATCACGCCCATCATCACGAACCCGAAGAAGGCGGCCGAAGCGCTGCAGTGGGTCGTGAAGGAGATGGACATGCGGTACGACGACCTCGCGTCGTTCGGCTTCCGTCACATCGATGACTTCAACCGTGCCGTCAGGGCCGGTGAGGTCGAGCTGCCGGTGGGCAGTGAACGCGTTCTCAAGCCGTACCCGTACCTCCTTGTCGTGGTGGATGAGCTCGCAGACCTCATGATGGTCGCCCCGCGCGACGTGGAGGACTCGATCGTCCGCATCACTCAGCTCGCGCGCGCTTCCGGTATCCACCTCGTCCTCGCGACCCAGCGTCCGAGCGTCGACGTCGTCACCGGTCTGATCAAGGCCAACGTGCCGTCGCGTCTCGCGTTCGCGGTCACCAGCGTCACCGACAGCCGGGTCATCCTCGACAGCCCGGGAGCCGACAAACTCATCGGTCAGGGTGACGCGCTGTTCTCGCCGATGGGTTCTTCCAAGCCGTTCCGACTGCAGGGCGCGTGGGTCGACGAGAAGGAGATCGACGCCGTCGTCAAGCACGTCACCCGCCAAGCGCGCCCGGACTATCGTGCCGACGTGCAGGAGGCGATGGAGCCGACCAAGAAGAAGGAAGTCGACGAGGACATCGGCGACGATCTGGAGCTGTTGCTCGCCGCGGCCGAGCTCATCGTTTCGTCGCAGTTCGGGTCGACATCGATGCTCCAGCGCAAGTTGCGTGTCGGTTTCGCGAAGGCCGGTCGCCTGATGGACCTGCTGGAATCCCGCGAGATCGTCGGGCCTTCGGAAGGTTCGAAGGCGCGGGACGTGCTGGCCACGGCTGAGCAGCTGCCGCAGGTGATGGCGAAGCTGCGCGGCGAGGACGTTCCTGCCGCCTCCGCCGCGCCAACGGCACCTGCCGCCCCGCCGGTCCCGCCGGTCCCGCCGATGCCTCCGGCCCATGATCCGATCGCGGCCCAGTACGAGGGTCTTCCCGAGGTGGAGGCCGAGGGCGACGAAGACGCCTGGGGCCTGACGGGGCGTGACTGATGGCCATCCCCCGGCAACTGCCCAATGCCATCACGGTCGCGCGGATCCCTCTCGCCGTCGTGTTCTTCGTCCTGCTGCTGTTCGGAGGAACCTACGGCCTGGCTGAGCCCGGACTGCGCTGGGCCGCTGCGATCATCTTCATCGTCGGCATCTCCACCGACTGGGTCGACGGCTACCTGGCTCGCAAATACGACATCGTCAGCGATTTCGGGAAGCTCTGGGACCCGATCGCCGACAAGCTCCTCACCGGGGCGGGGTTCATCGGTCTCGCGATCCTCGACGAGGTCAGCTGGTGGATCGTCGCGATCATTCTCGTGCGCGAGTGGGGGATCACCATCCATCGTCTGATGGTCGCGAGCGAGCATGTGGTCGCGGCCGCGTGGATGGGCAAGATCAAGACGGCGTTCCAGGGCGTGGCCCTGGGATGGGCGTTGCTTCCCCTGCATGTCCTCATCGGTCTCGAAGCATGGACACTGGTGACGTTCATCCTGATGATCATCGTCTTGCTGCTGACCGTGGCGAGTGGGATCGACTACATCGTGGCGCAGGTGCGCGGATCGCGGCAGAAGAGGGCATGAGCGAGACGAGCGCCGCCGCCGTTCTGTCGGCGCTCGACGAACGCGGGTGGACACTGGGAGTGGCGGAGTCCCTCACCGGCGGGGCGCTGTGCGCAGAAATCGTCTCCATCCCCGGAGCCTCCGCCGTTCTCCTCGGCGGTGTCGTGGCCTATGCGACCTCCGTCAAGGCGACGGTGCTCGGCGTCGACGCCGAGCTTCTCGCCATGCGCGGTCCGGTGCACCCCCAGGTCGCGCTGGAGATGGCCGGGGGTGTGCGGCGAGTGGTGAGCGTAGACGATCGGCCTGCGGATGTCGGGGTGTCCACCACTGGGATCGCGGGACCGGATTCGCCGGACGGGCAGCCCGTCGGTACCGTGCACATCGGTATCGTGACGCCGAACGGGGCGCAGGCGAGAGAATTCCGCTTCCGCGGCGACCGGGATTCGATCCGGGCGCAGACGGTGGCTGCGGCGCTCGAAGCACTGCTCGACCTGGTCGCGGAATAGTGTCCGCCCCGGTCTGGTTATCAATGATGTGCTCACATTCAAACCACAGAGTGCAGGGGTAGATTTCGAGCAGGCCAGGCGTACTAGACTGGCTGTCCTATCGGGGGAGACCCCGAACGACCACACGGGGAGGAGGTTCCGATGATTCTTGTACGACAGGAAATCGGCGATGTGCTGAGGGACTTCCGCCTGCAGAAGGGGCGCACGCTCCGGCAGGTTGCAAGCAAGGCGTCGGTTGCGCTCGGCTACCTCAGTGAGGTCGAGCGTGGGCAGAAGGAAGCGTCGAGCGAGATCCTCGCATCCGTCGCCGATGCTCTCGATGTGCCCATCTCGACGATCATGCGCGAGGTCGGAGACCGCATCTCGGTTCTCGAGGGCATCCAGGTCTTCCCGGACGTCGTTCCGGACGACCTCGTGGCGTCGGTCGAGCCTCAGCTCTCGTTGCACTGAGCAGGGTGCCGGAGTGAACGATGCGTCGTAGCGAGTTTCTGCGCGCGGTCGACACCGAGTTCCAGGCACGAGCATCGTCATTGGTGAACGATCTCGGACTCTCGGCTCTTCGTGGTCGCACGGCGCTCGAGGCGTTGGCCGACGGGACACCGCCCCGTGAGATCTGGCTCGCGCTGTGCGTGGAGATGGACGTCCCGGAGAACCGGCGTCACGGTGTCGGCCGTCTGGAGCCGCGCGGGCACTGACTCCGTCGGCGATGTCCGCGGGTTACGGCACACGGTGTGCGATCGGCGGCGTGTCGTCGAATATTCGTTCGAAGAGAGCGTAGTCTTCTGCACAGGTGGTTCAGAGCTGTGATTGTCCACCGAACGTGAGTTTGCCGAGACGATGTCGGTGGCCCCTCGTACGGTGGAGAACAAGCCGAAGAGCCATACGCCTTGTCGGAGAGTCACTCCCAACCGGGAGGGCCGCGACAGCCTACAGGCGGCACCACGCGCGCAGAAGGAGCACATCATGCCATCACCCGCAGACCGCGAGAAGTCCCTCGAGACCGCCCTCGCCCAGATCGACCGTCAGTTCGGAAAGGGCTCGGTCATGCGGCTGGGCAGTGATGAGCGCGCCCCCGTTGCGGTCATCCCGACCGGCTCCATCGCGCTCGACGTCGCCCTCGGCGTCGGCGGACTCCCGCGTGGTCGAATCGTCGAGATCTACGGACCGGAGTCCTCGGGTAAGACCACGCTGACGCTGCATGCGATCGCGAACGCACAGCGCGCCGGCGGTATCGCGGCCTTCATCGACGCGGAGCACGCTCTCGACCCCGACTACGCAGCAAAGCTCGGTGTCGACATCGACGCGCTCCTGGTGTCGCAGCCCGACACCGGTGAGCAGGCGCTCGAGATCGCCGACATGCTCGTTCGATCCGGGGCGATCGACCTGATCGTCATCGACTCCGTCGCCGCGCTCGTGCCGCGCGCCGAGATCGAGGGAGAGATGGGTGATTCGCATGTGGGTCTGCAGGCTCGACTCATGTCGCAGGCGCTTCGCAAGCTGACCGGTGGCCTGAACCAGACGAACACCACGATGATCTTCATCAACCAGCTCCGCGAGAAGATCGGCGTCTTCTTCGGCTCGCCCGAGACCACGGCCGGTGGTAAGGCATTGAAGTTCTACGCGTCCGTCCGGATGGACATCCGTCGTATCGAGACGCTGAAAGACGGGACCGATGCTGTCGGTAACCGCACCAGGGTCAAGGTCGTGAAGAACAAGATGGCTCCGCCTTTCAAGCAGGCGGAGTTCGACATCCTCTACGGCGTCGGCATCTCACGCGAAGGCAGCCTGATCGATTTCGGCGTCGAGCATGCCATCGTCAAGAAGTCGGGCTCGTGGTACACCTACGACGGCGACCAGCTCGGGCAGGGCAAGGAGAACGCCCGTACGTTCCTGCTGAACAACCCCGATATCGCTCTCGCGATCGAGACGCAGATCAAGCAGAAGCTCGGTATCGGTGCGCAACTCGTCGCTCCTGACGCCGCTGACGAGCTCGCCGAGCGTCGTCCGGCCTGATGAATGACACACGTGGGGGCGATTCCGAGCGGATCGCCCCCATCATTCCTCTCTTCGGCGGTGCTCGCCCTCAGGGCGACCCCGGCCGGAGCGCTGCGGCAGGAAGCGACGTCGCCTCGGAAGCCGAGCCCGGCCACACGAACGACGCCGGAGCGTGGCGATCGACGTGGGACACTCCGTCTCGCGGATCCGCGCTCGGGACGACGTCCGATGCGGGCACGCCCAGTGACCGCCATCCCGCCCGAGGAGCATCTGCGAGGCCGGGAGCCGGGCGAGCAGGCGAGGCGAGCTCAGGGCCCCGTCTCCATGCGCTCGACACATCCAACGAGGCGTCGGGTGGCGACGAGGTTGATCCGGACGAGGCCCGTACCGCGGCCGAAGAGTCGCTCGTACGGAAGCTGCGAGCCCGCTCACTGTCGGTTTCCGAAGCGCGTCAGATGTTGCGGGGACACGAGCTCGACAGCGCCACGATCGACGAGGTGATCGAAGACTTCGGACGCCGAGGCTACCTCGACGATGCCGCTCTCGCCGAGGTTCTGGTGACGTCGGGAGTGGAGCGGAAAGGGCAGGGGCGAGTCGCACTCTCCCGGGCGCTGGCCCAGCGGGGCATCCCGCGCGAGGTTATCGATGTCGCGCTCGATGAGTTACCCGACGATGACGACGAACGTGCTCTCGAGTTCGCTCGGAGCAAGGCTCGTTCGCTCGCCCGGTTGGACCACGACACGGCGCTTCGGCGTCTGATGGGGCAGCTCTCGCGTCGCGGCTACAACGGATCGACAGCGATGAAGGCGGCGAAGACGGCATTGCGGGAGGCGACGTTCGGCAGGGGGACCTCGGGCGTCCGATTCGTCGACTCGGACTGAGATCCCGACGCGGCACACGCGTGGAATCGGCTCGTACAATGGGTTGATCATGACTATTCCGCGCAGTGAACCGACGATCATCAGTTCGTCGTCGGCGGCCGTCGATGACGACGGGCGACAGCGATCCTACGAAGTCCGCACCTTCGGGTGTCAGATGAACGTGCATGACTCCGAACGGCTCTCCGGCTCGTTGGAGAGCGCCGGCTATGTGCGTGCGCTCGACGGTGCCGAAGCCGATGTGGTGATCATCAACACCTGTGCCGTGCGAGACAACGCCGCCGGCAAGCTGTACGGCACGCTGGGGCACCTCGCCTCGGTGAAGCGACGCAAGCACGGCATGCAGATCGCGGTGGGCGGGTGTCTGGCGCAGATGGACAAGCAGGCCGTCCTCGACAAGGCTCCGTGGGTCGACGTCGTGTTCGGAACCCACAACATGGGCTCATTGCCCGGCCTCCTCGAGCGCGCACGCCACAACGGTGATGCCGAGCTCGAGATCCTCGAGTCGCTCGAGGTCTTCCCGTCCACGCTGCCGACGAAGCGCGACTCCGCGCACAGCGGCTGGGTATCCATCTCCGTGGGCTGCAACAACACCTGCACTTTCTGCATCGTCCCCAGCCTGCGCGGGAAGGAGAAAGATCGTCGTCCTGGCGACATCTTGAACGAGATCCGTCTCCTCGTGGATGACGGCGCGATCGAGGTCACTCTGCTCGGGCAGAACGTGAACTCCTACGGGGTCGAGTTCGGCGATCGTCAGGCGTTCGGCAAGCTTCTCCGCGCGGCGGGCGAGATCGACGGACTCGAGCGGATCCGGTTCACCAGTCCGCACCCCGCGGCATTCACCGACGACGTGATCGATGCGATGGCCGAGACGCCGAACGTGATGCCGCAGCTGCACATGCCGCTCCAGTCCGGAAGCGATCGCATCCTCAAAGCGATGCGTCGTTCGTACCGCAGCGAGCGGTTCCTCGGAATCCTCGATCGGGTCCGCGAACGAATCCCGAACGCGGCGATCACCACCGACATCATCGTCGGATTCCCGGGCGAGACGGACGAGGACTTCGAAGACACACTGCGCGTCGTCGAACAGGCACGATTCTCTGCCGCGTTCACCTTCCAGTATTCGATCCGCGAGGGCACTCCTGCCGCCACGATGGAGGACCAGGTGCCCAAGGAGATCGTGCAGGAGCGGTACAACCGACTGATCGCCCTGCAGGAGCGCATTTCCCTGGAAGAGAACCAGAAGCAGGTCGGTCGCGAGGTCGAGGTGCTGGTCTCGACCGGCGAAGGCAAGAAGGACGCGGAGACCCACCGGCTCACTGGCCGCGCCGAAGACAACCGGCTGGTGCATTTCGAGGTGACCGACGGTTCGGCTCTTCCGCGGCCGGGCGACGTCGTGACGGTCACGGTGACCCATGCGGCACCGTTCCACCTGCTCGCGGATGACCCGACCGGCGCTCCGCTGCGCATCCGTCGGACCCGCGGCGGCGACGCGTGGGATCGCGGGCAGGCCGAGTCCTGCGCGGTCCCGACGCCCGCGGCAGAGGGCGGCCCGCGACCGGTCTCGCTCGGCCTTCCCACGCTGCGCGTCGGAGTGTGAGCGACCCGCGCCTCTGGGCGATCGTCGGGGCGACCGGCACCGGGAAGAGCGAGCTTGCGCTCGATCTCGCGGAGGCGTTGCGTGCTCGGGGCAACCCGGCCGAGATCGTGAACGCCGACGCCATGCAGCTCTACCGGGGCATGGACATCGGAACCGCGAAGCTGCCCGTGGCAGAGCGGCGCGGCATCCCGCACCACCTGTTCGACGTGCGTGAGGTCGCCGAAGAAGCGGCGGTGGCCTGGTATCAGCCGGTGGCGCGAGAGGCGATCGGTGCGATCCATCAGCGCGGCGGGGACGCGATCCTCGTGGGTGGATCCGGCTTGTACGTGTCGAGCGTCGTCTACGAGTTCCACTTCCCGCCGCGCGACCCTGCGATCCGTGAGCGCCTCGAGCGCGAGTTGGAGTCCGCAGGCCTCGCCGGACTGCTCGAGCGTCTCCGTTCCCAGGATCCTGCGGCGGCGGCGAAGGTCGACCCGCGAAACAGCCGCCGCGTCATCCGCGCCCTCGAAGTCCTCGAGCAGGGGGGCAGTACACACGGCGCCGCCTTGCCTGAAAGGCCTGTGCTGTGGCACCCGCGAACACGGGTGATCGGCCTGCACGTCGATCGCGCCGACCTGGTGCCTCGCCTCGATGCCCGCGTCGAGCGGATGTGGGAGGCCGGTCTCGTCGCAGAGGTCGCAGGCCTGCGGGAGCACGGCCTCGAGCGTGGTGTCACCGCTCCGCGAGCCATCGGCTATGCGCAGGCCTTGGCCCAGCTCGACGGGGCTCTGAACGAAGCCGCCGCCATCGCTCAGACGCAAGCCTTGACCCGCCGTTACGCGCGTCGGCAGGTCTCGTGGTTCAAGCGGTACCCGGAGCTGGAGTGGTGGACCGCACCCGCGGACGCGGAGGCGCTCCTCGGAGCCGAGACCGCGTCGTCGTGACCGACCGCCTTCGATGTCGGTGAGTGGTGGGAGGCTGAGGGCATGGTCACCCATTTCTTCACCGCCTCCAGCCTCGACGGGTTCATCGCGACAGACGAGCATTCGCTCGATTGGTTGCTGACGCAGGATGTCGATCCCGATGGTCCGATGGGGTACAACGCGTTCGAGAAGAACGTCGGCGCCCTGGCCATGGGGTCATCGACATACGAGTGGGTCATGCGCCACGAAGAGGGTCGATGGGGCTACAGCCAGCCGACCTGGGTGTTCTCCCACCGTGAACTCCAACTCCCGAAGAACGCCGATGTGCGGCTGACCCAGCAGGACGTGCAGAGTGTTCATGCCGAGATGTCGGCGGCGGCGGGCGATCAGGACATCTGGATCGTCGGCGGGGGAGACCTCGCGGGTCAGTTCGCCGATGCGGGGCTGCTGGACGAGGTCTGGGTGCAGTATGCGCCCGTGACGCTGGGCTCCGGCGCACCTTTGCTCCCGCGCAGGCTCGACCTCGAGCTCCTGGAGGTCGCGCGCAATCGGAACTTCCTGTGTGGACGCTATTCCGTGGTGTCCGCGTGAGCGTGTCGACCTACGGTGCGGCGGACTGGGCCGTCCGTCGGTTCGAACGCGTTCATATGGACGCCGTCGTCGCTCTCTGGGAAGAAGCCGGGCTCACGCGGCCGTGGAATGATCCGCGTGTCGACGTCGAGCGCAAGCTCGCTGTACAGCCCGAAGGGTTCCTCGTCGCGGTGACGAAGGACGACGAGGTGATCGGTTCGGTGATGGCCGGGTATGACGGTCATCGAGGGTGGCTCTACTACCTCGCGACGGCAGCGTCTCACCGTGGCCTCGGAATCGCGCGAGCACTGGTGGCGGAGGCCGAGCGCGTGCTCGAAGCGATGGGATGTCCGAAGGTGCAATTGATGGTCCGAGAGGGCAATGAACACGTCCTCGGCTTCTACGATGCCCTCGGGTACGAGCGGTTCACCGTGGCCAACACGGGAAAGCGTCTCGTCTCCGACGCCTAGCCCCGCTCTCTAGACTGGGGGCATGGTCGCATTCACCAAAGGGCACGGCACGGGCAACGACTTCATCATCATCGCTGACCCCGAGGGGGCACTCGATCTGACGGTGGAACAGGTCACCGTCCTCTGCGACCGCCACTTCGGTATCGGTGCGGACGGCATCCTCCGCGTCGTCCGATCCGAGGCGATCGCCGATGGCGAGGCCGCGCTGGCGGAGGAACCTGCTGCCGAGTGGTTCATGGACTACCGCAACGCCGACGGTTCGCTCGCCGAGATGTGCGGTAACGGCATCCGGGTGTTCGCGCACTACCTGGTTCGCTCCGGTCTCGCGACCATCGAGCACGGATCCACCCTGCCCATCGGTACGCGGGCCGGTGTGCGCGACGTGACTCGAAGCGCGACCGGATACCAGGTCGACCTCGGCCGCTGGAAGCTCTCGGGCGACGACCCGCTCGTGCGTGTCGACGGGCTCCCCGTCACGCGTCCCGGCCTCGGGATCGATGTCGGCAACCCGCACGTCGTCGTCGCGCTCGCCTCGGAGGCCGAGCTCGCCGGCCTCGAGCTGCACCGCGCACCTGATCTCGATCCTTCGCTTCCCGAGGGGGCGAACGTCGAGTTCGTCGTGCCAGGGGAGCCGCTCGTGCGCGATGGCGTCGGACACGTGAGCATGCGCGTCCATGAGCGGGGTGTGGGCGAGACCCTCAGCTGCGGTACCGGCGTCGCCGCGACAGCGCTGGCCGTGCGCTACTGGGCGGGGGAGAAGGCGCCGAACAACTGGCAGGTGGAAGTGCCGGGCGGCACCGTCGGCGTACGCATGTTCCCGGCCGAGGACGGGGAGCACGTCGCGCTCTCAGGCCCGGCCCAGCTGGTGTTCCAGGGCGAGGTCGACCTCGTCTGACCGTCGTCCAAGACGACGGCGACGGTCACAACTCGGAGAGTGCGATCGGCTCCGTCGGGGGCGTGCCGTGCTTGCGGACCTTCAGGATCCGGTACCCCTTGCCGGTGGCGGTCCGGAAGACGCTGTAGCCCGGATGGAACGTCGCGCCGATCCAGCGTTGCAGCGAGTCCGCCCCGAGGTTGCGCTGCACCACGAGCCACGCGTCGCTGCGCTCGTCGAGTCGCGGGATCCACCGTTCCAACAGCCCGTGGAGCTCGTTCTTGCCGACGCGGATGGGCGGATTCGAGCGGATCGTGCGGAACGACACGTGCGCGGGAACATCGTCGGGCAGAGATGCGTTGACATTGGTGAGCCCGAGAGCTGCCGCGTTGCGGCGGACGAGATCCAGGGCGCGCTCATTCACGTCGACGGCCCACACTGTCGCATGGGGAGAGGCGAGGGCCATCGAGATCGTGACAGGACCCCAACCGCTCCCGAGGTCGAGAAGGTCGCCGCCGGGAGGAACCGGAGGCGTGTTGGCGAGGAGCACTGCAGTGCCGGCGTCGAGACGATCCGGGCTGAAGACACCACCGGCGGTGGTGAGCTCGAGCTCTCGACCTGCGAGCGATACGCGGATCTTACGAAGGTTCTCGGGGCTTGCCGGGGCCGCAGTGAAGTAGTGATCGGACCCCATAGGGCGAGCGTACCGGACAGCGCGGGCTAAGGTTAAGGCTCGCTACGAAACCCAGAGACAAGGAACGGATGACGGAGACCACCACCCCCTCCACCGACGACCACACCGTCGATCGCGTACTCGCGAGCGCAGAGAAGCGTTCCGACGTGCACGTGTTCGGCGCAGCACAGGCGCTGCAGGATGAATCGACGGCCTCCCACGGAAGCACCGATGGTGCGCAGTGGGACCTCGAAGACCGTCACGCGCTTCGTCGCGTCGGCGGGCTTTCGACAGAGCTCGAGGACGTCACCGAGGTCGAGTACCGGCAGCTGCGTCTGGAGAACGTCGTCCTCGTCGGCGTGTACCCGCAGGGCGCGCAGGAGGATGCCGAGAACTCGCTCCGTGAACTCGCGGCGTTGGCGGAGACCGCCGGTGCCGTGGTGCTCGATGGCGTGCTTCAGCGCCGGCCGCATCCCGATGCCGCCACGTATCTCGGTCGGGGCAAGGCGCAGGAGCTCAAGGACATCGTCGCCGCCGTGGGCGCTGACACCGTGATCGCCGATACGGAGCTCGCGCCGAGCCAGCGTCGTGCACTCGAAGACGTCGTCAAGGTCAAGGTCATCGACCGCACCACGGTGATCCTCGACATCTTCAGCCAGCACGCGAAGAGCCGTGAGGGCAAGGCCCAGGTCGAGCTCGCGCAGCTGGAATACCTGCTTCCGCGTCTGCGCGGATGGGGTGACTCGATGAGTCGTCAGGCCGGTGGGCAGGTGGGCGCCGGCGGCGCAGGCATGGGCTCGCGCGGTCCCGGTGAGACCAAGATCGAACTCGACCGTCGGCGGATCCGGACCAAGATGGCTCTGCTGCGGCGCCAGATCCGAGACTTCGGCCCGGCTCGTGAGGCGAAGCGCGCCGAGCGCAAGCGCAACACGATTCCGTCGGTCGCGATCGCGGGGTACACGAACGCCGGCAAGTCGAGTCTGCTCAATGCGCTCACGAGCGCCGGGGTGCTGGTCGAGAACGCGCTGTTCGCGACGCTCGATGCCACGGTGCGCCGATCCGAGACGGAGGACGGACGCGTGTACACGTTGACCGACACCGTCGGTTTCGTCCGTGACCTGCCGCATCAGCTCGTCGAGGCCTTCCGTTCGACGCTGGAAGAGGTCGGCGAAGCCGACGTCGTGCTCCACGTCGTCGACGGCTCGCACCCCGACCCGGCGGGTCAGCTTCAGACCGTGCGCGACGTGCTCGGTGATGTCGGCGTACGGGATCTGCCCGAGATCGTGGTCTTCAACAAGGCGGATCTGATCGACGAGGACGAGCGTCTGGTGCTCCGCGGCCTTCAGCCGCAGGCGCACTTCGTGTCTTCACGGTCCGGCGAGGGAATCGCGGAGCTGCGTGCCGCCATCGAGGACGCACTCCCGAAGCCGGCAGTCGAGGTCCACGCGGTGATCCCCTACGATCGCGGCGACCTGGTGGCCGCGATCCACGAGTCCGGGATGTTGCTCGCCGTGGATCATCGGGAGGAGGGTACCGCCGTTCATGCTCGGGTGTCCGAGCGTCTCGCGGCGGAGCTCGCTCCCTTCGCGACGCCGGAGTGATCCGGGTCAGCGGGCGAGGAAGCGGGCCTCGACGGTCGCCGAGATAACGATCTCGTCCGGTTCGTACTCCATCACCGGGCCGGCGTCGGCAGCGAAAGCGATACCTCCGCGCGCCTTCATCAGCGGCGCCACTGCGGAGCCCTGAGCCTTCGAGATCAAGCCCGCGTCGGCGATCTCGATGGGGGTGACCTGCTCCAGTCCGAGCGCCCCGGCGTACGCCTGAGCCCGTGTGACGGCGACGCCGACAGCTTCCGCAGCGACCTCTTGTTCGACCTGCGTCCGGGTTTCGGGGGTCAGATGCCACTCGACCCCGCCCACCTCGACGCCGTCCCACGGCGAGATGTCGGAGGCCCAGATCGAAAGCTCGGAAGCTTCCGCGAAGGTCGCGGTGAAGTCGACGCTGGCGTAGAACACGGGTGCGAGGCGCTTGCCGTCGTTGCTCCACGGCCGCTCCGCACGCACCGAGAGACGAGTGCTGGTCCAGTCCACGATGCTGCCCGCGTCGGCTCGCTCGGTGATGCTGGTTCGCACAGGGTCGGCCAGTCGCATCACGTGTTCGACGACGACCGTCCGCTCCGGGCCCTCGCTGCGGACGCTCACGCGGATGGTTGCTCTCTCCGGTGCGACGCGCCTCTCGTGCTCGCCGCGGACGGTGACGGTGACTTCACTCATGGGCCGACTCTACGCCAGCTCATCACCCCCGGCGGAATGGCGGAGAGCCGTCGAACGTTGTAGTCTGAGATGCTCGGGTGTTCGTCATCCGGGTTGGCAATTCCATAGTGTGACAACGGCTCCTTCGAGAGAAGGACCACGGGGCTGATCGGTTTCGACAGCGCCTGTGAATCCACGAGAAGCGGGCCGAGGATGCAGAGTTATCTCGTAAACGCTCTCTGCAAAAAAATAGTTGCCGAAACCAAGCGCAACGACTTCGCCCTCGCTGCATAAGCGAGCCCGATAGTCCGTCAGGCCGTATGTGATTCCGATACGGATCCTGGCGTCATCTAGGAATCTTGCTGCGTGATGGCGTCTGGACGTCACGTGGGACTCTTCCCAGGCTGGGCTCGTCGACTTAGGTGTCTGTGACAAAGGTCGGAGCCGAGCAGAACGTCTTCACAGACTGCGCCCGGAGAAGGCGTGGAGACTCAGCGTTGGACGGGGGTTCGATTCCCCCCAGCTCCACCACGTCGTTGTCACAGGAATTGAAGCCCGCCTCCCTCGTAGCCACGAGAGAGGCGGGCTTCGCTGTTTGTCCGGCTTCTCATCCGCCAGCGCGGTCCGTTTGTCGTGCAGACCCGAGACGATTGCCTCACACCACTTGGGTGTAGGGCACTGTCATGACCGCGTCGACGTAGCCGGGGGCGGCGAAACGGATCGTGATGATGCCGTCCCAGAAGGAACTCCCGCCGTTGGGCGTCTCCGCGCCGTACATGATCGGCAGCGACGTGTCGCCGTCGTAGATGGAGACGGTCGGGATCGAAGTCGTACCAGCTGGGGCGGAGGCGCTGAGGATGACGGTCGTGTGAAGCTGGTTGTCCGGTGCCCCCTGCAGGTAGGTCCAACCCGTGACTCCGGCCTCGATGGGCGGCGTGCCGCCGCCGTAGATGTAGAGGCCCTGCGCGCCGGCGTTGGCGCCCGTGCCCTGCCACGTGATCGTCATGGTCACGTCGGTCGGAGCCGGTGCGGCCGGGGAGAGAGCGAGCTGCCCGGTGAGGGTGAACTCCGAGCTCCACTGCGGACCGGTGAACGTGAGGACGACGCCGCTCGCGTCGAGGGCTCCTCCGCTCGCCGCGTGCGCGGGGGCGGCGACAGTCACGGCGACGACGGGCACAGCCCAGGCCGCGGCGCCGATCACGGTGCGGCGAGAAAGCGCTGAGCGCGCGGGGACGGGGCTCTGTTCGGGCACGGGGCATCCTTCGGTACGGGTGGAGCGGCCCGACAGCTGAGGCCTCGGCGCCTGGAAGACGATAGCAGAGACGAGTAGCCGGTCAGCGAGACCCGGCCGCTGTGGATGGCGGGGCAGGGACCTATATTGAGGTCTGTGGAGTCGACGACCGAAACTGACACGAACGGTCTGACGCGCGCGGAGGTCGCAGAGCGTGTCGCGTCCGGGAAGACGAACGCGTTCTCGGCGGACACGAGCCGAAGCGCGTGGAGCATCGTGCGGGCGAATGTGTTCACGCTCTTCAACGGCATCGTCTTCGCCTGTTTCCTCGTGCTGTTCCTCGTGGGGCGCTGGCAGGATGCGCTGTTCGGACTCGCTGCCTTCGCGAACGCGATCATCGGATGCGTGCAGGAGTTCCGCGCGAAGTCCGCGCTCGACCGCCTCGCGCTGATGAATGCGCCACGAGCATTGGTGCTCCGAGAGGGCGTGCAAGCCGAGGTCGCACCCGGCGAAGTGGTCCTGGACGATGTGCTCATCCTGCGCGCCGGCGAACAGGTGCCGGCCGATGCCCGCGTCCTCATGTCGCGCGGTCTCCAAACCGACGAGTCGATGCTCACGGGCGAATCGGACCCCGTGGAGAAGCAGCCGGGCGACGATGCTCTCTCGGGTGCTGTCGTCGTCGGCGGCGAAGGGACTGCTCAGGCGACCCGAGTGGGGGCGGACTCGTACGCGAACCGCTTCGCCGGCGAGGCCAAGCGCTTCTCCCTCGTCTCGAGCGAGCTCCGCGCTTCGGTCGACCGCGTTCTGAAATGGGTGAGCTGGGTCATCGGCCCGGTCGGGCTGCTGGTGCTGAACGCTCAGATCATCGTCGGTGGAGGATACGCCACGGTGTTCTCGAGCGGCGCATGGGTGCAGGCGGTCGTGAACACCATCGCGGCGCTGACCGCGATGATTCCGCTCGGCCTGGTGCTGATGACGAGCATCGCCTTCGCCGTCGGGGCATCGAGACTCGCGCGTCGACAAGTGCTGGTCAATGAGCTCCCCGCCGTCGAGGGCCTCGCGCGCGTCGATGTCGTGTGCCTCGACAAGACCGGCACCCTGACGGTCGGGGAGATCGGTTTCGACGTGGCGCATCCCCTCGCCGGAAGCACGACGGAGCTCTCCGGCACCGCCGCGGCGGTGCTGTCCTGGTTCGCCGCCTCGCCAGATGCGAACGCGACGGCGCGATCAATGGCCACGGCGTATCCGGTCTCGCAGCCCCTCGTCGTGCGCGGATACGTTCCGTTTTCCTCGGCGCGCAAGTGGAGCGCGGTGACGTTCGCGGAGATCCCCGGAACCTGGGTGATGGGGGCACCCGAGATGGTCTTCGGAGACGTGGCGACGTCGGACGCGACCGAGCTCGGACGCACGGTCACCACCCTCGCTGAGACCGGTCGGCGCACTCTGGTCCTCGGTCGTTCCGAGACGCCGCTGTCCGAGACGGACATCGAGTCCGAGCAGCTTCCGAGTGAGCTGACGGCCGTCCTCGTCCTCACTTTCCGCGAGCAGGTCAGGCCCGACGCGGCGCAGACCCTCGAGTACTTCACACGGCAGGAGGTCGGCATCCGGATCATCTCCGGCGACAACCCGCGCACGGTGGCTGCGATCGCCCGTGAGGTCGGCCTCGACGTCGCGGAGGGCTACGACGCACGGCGGCTACCGGAAGGCGATGCCGAACTCGCCGACGTCCTCGATCGGCACTCGGTCTTCGGACGCGTCACCCCCGAGCAGAAGAAGCGCATGGTCACGGCGTTGCAGAGCCACGGGCACACGGTCGCCATGACGGGCGACGGCGTCAACGACGCCCTGGCGATCAAGGCTGCGGACATCGGCATCGCCATGAACTCCGGATCGCCCGCCACCAAGGCGGTCGCCAGGCTCGTCCTCCTCGACGGACAGTTCTCGCACCTGCCCGATGTCGTCGCGGAAGGGCGTCAGGTGATCGCGAACATCGAACGCGTGTCGATGCTCTTCCTGAACAAGACCGTGTACGCGACACTGCTCGCGATCATGTTCGGGGTGCTCGTGCTCGAGTTCCCCTTCCTGCCGCGCCAACTGTCGATCACCGATGGCCTGACGATCGGCATTCCCGCCTTCTTCCTCGCCCTCATGCCCAACGCGGCCCGGTACGTGCCGGGGTTCCTGCGACGTTCGCTAAGCTTCGCGATCCCTTCGGGAGTCGTGGTCGCCCTGGGCCTGACCTGGTACACGTTCGTCGCGCGAGGCCTCGGAGTCCAGGAGGAACAGCTGCGCACCGGCGCCACCGTGATCCTCGCAGTGGTCGGGATCTGGATCTTGGCGGTGCTCGCGCGTCCACTCAACCGGTTCAAGGTGATCGTCGTGGGGGCGATGTTCGTCCTGCTGATCGCGGTCTTCACCATCCCGCTCGCCCGAGAGTTCTTCGTGCTGGTCGACCCGGGTGAAGACCTCGCCATCGCGCTCACGGGGATCACGATCGTGATGGTCGCCGCGATAGAGGTGGTGCGTCTGCTTCATCGCCGCCTCGTCCTGAGCCCGAAGACGGCCACGACCACGCGGGTCGGCGCGCGGCCGTCGACGGCGACGACCCCCCGGCTCGCGTCGTTGCGGGCATCATCACGACGGTGGTCGTGGTGCTCGCGTATGCGTTCGGTGTCCTCGCGACGGGCTTCGGCATCCTCGTCTTCCTCGGTCGCTACGACCCGGACGTGAGCACGTCGGCGTTCTCCCTCGCCGGTGCGGCGATCGCCCTGTTCGGCCTTCTGGTGCTCGCGGTCGCTGCCGGAATACGTCGTGGCAGTGGACTCTCGCGGCTCATGCTCACGATCTTCCTCGGAGTCGCCATCGCGCTCAACGCCGTCGTCATCGTCTTCGGCGAGCGGTGGGACTGGGGTGCGGCGGTGACAGTGCTGGTGGCTGCGACCCTCATCACGCTGATGTGGTCACCCCCGGTCGCGCGGGGATTCGGACGCATCAGAGAGAGCTCGATGGGCGCCGCGCGGCCGTAGCGACGTCTTCAGCCCGTCCACTCGACGAGGATCAGGCCCTGCCTGGTGTCGGCGAACTTCACCCATCCGTCGCCGAACAGGTAGGTCATCCCATACCCGTCCGCATCGGTTCCCATCGAGTACTGAGGGTCCTCGGTGAAGTAGACGCCCGCGGCGTCGTCCTCACGTTTCCACCCTTCGGCGAGGAGACCGGCCTGCGCGTCGGCGGCTTCTTCCGATGTTGTCGGCGACCAGCCGTAGAGCTGACCGTGATCGGAACCGACGCTGTAGTCGGCCCAGAAGCACAGCAGGCCCTCGGTGAGTTCGACGCCGCCCACGACGAACTCCTTGGACTGTGCGGTCCATCCGGCGTCCGTGAGAGCGGTGACCGTCCCCGCCGAGATCATGGACTCGCACGTGAGCTCCTCGGCAGGAGGCTCGGGCGCCGTCGATGCTGCCGGCTCGGGAGTCGCCACGGGACTCGGGGTCACTCGATCCGGAGTAGGCGTGGCCGGCGAGGCCTCCGGTGCCGCGCATGCGGTCAGGGCAGCGATGAGCAGCACGACGCCCGCGGTGGCGGACATGATGCGCGTCTTCATCGCGGGCCCCTTTCGTCCGGATCAGTCGTTGATGAGTGTCAGGAAGTCGTCGTGGAGACGGCCGTTGGTTGCGAGTGTCGAGCGCGCCGAGATCGTCTCGTCTCCGTCGACGGCGGTCATCCGGCCACCCGCTTCTCGGACGATCGGCACGGCGGCGGCGATGTCGTACTCCTTGACGCCGAATTCCGCGACCATGTCGAGGCGGCCCTCGGCGAGGAGCATGTACGCGTAGACGTCACCGTAGGCGCGGTCACGCCAGACCCGTGCGCCGATGCTCAGCAGGGTGTCGAGACGACCGGCGTCCGCCCACTGCGCGATGCTCTGGAAACTGACGCTGGCGTCGTCGAGGGAGTCCACCGCCGAGGTCTGCATCCGTCGGGGCTCGCCTTCGGTGGCAGTCCAGGCTCCGCCACCCGTGGCCGCCCACCAGCGGCGACCGAGAGCGGGCATACTCACGACGCCGACCTGCGGCACTCCGTCGATCGCGAGCGCGATCATCGTGCCCCAGAGCGGAACGCCACGGAGGAAATTCGCTGTGCCGTCGATCGGATCGATGATCCACTGGCGGTGGGTGCTTCCCTGTGCGCCGAACTCCTCACCGAAGATGCCGTCTTCGGGGCGCTCGGCTTCCAGGACGCGGCGGATGGCGCGCTCGGTGGCGAGGTCGGCATCCGTCACGTGGGAGTTGTCAGCCTTGGTCGAGATCTCCAGATCGGCGGCGTCGAAGCGGGGGAGCGACTGGGCGTCGGCGGCATCGGCGAGGCGGAGTGCGAGTTCGAGATCGCTGCGAAGGGAGTCGGTGAGGGGGGAGTCGGTCACGGTCTCAGAATAGTCGTCACGACGGCGCGGCCAGAGTGTCGAACGGCCAGGTTTCCGCGTGAGTCGGCGGCGGCGCGCCCGAGGCGACCTCGATTTCACATGGGGTCCGTCGGCTGGTAATGTAATTCCTCGGTCGGGGTTCTCCCGGGCCACGCACCTCTAGCTCAATCGGCAGAGCAACTGACTCTTAATCAGTGGGTTCTGGGTTCAAGTCCCAGGGGGTGCACCAGAAAGGTCTTGAAACTCTCGCCAGTTTCAGGACCTTTCGTCGTTCATGGAGATCTCCCGACGGATTTCCGGGAACTCGCGTAACGGAATCGGCAGGACGTCGTCTCTCCCCGTGGGGATACGCCGCACCTCGTACGGATGCGCTGCTGTATGACAGCAGGATCCGGGTGTGGCGTGTCAAGAGAACTGGGGAGAAACGTGAACACACATCCTGGACGTGCACGCGCACGCCGAACGACCATCACGGCCATCGCCGCGACAGCGCTCACCGCTGTCATGACGTTCTTGGGCGCCGGAGCGGCGACAGCCGCGGAGTACGACTATCCCGCGGCCATCGACGCGGCATCGATCACCGTCACGACGATGAACGGTGGATCATCGGTCACGCAGTACCAGCAGATCCGTGTCGATGCCGAGTGGGCGGTGCCGGACGGCGCCGTCGGCGGGCAGACGTTCGGATTCACGCTCCCGAGCCAGCTCGGACGCGCCGGAATGACGTTCTCGGTGCCGTCCGTCGAGGATCCGAGTCAGACCGTCGCCGAATGCACCGTGAGCGCTGACGCCGCTCCCGTCGTCACCTGCACGCTCACAGACTTCGTGGACGGACGCACGGGAGTCAACGGATCGCTGTGGTTCGCAGCCAGCGCTGACGAACAGACGACCGAGAGCACGGTGGAGTTCGTCGTCGACGGCAAGATCACGCCCGTCGAGGTCCCCGGTGGCGGGATCGGTCCGGCGTCGCCCTTGCCCACGGAACCGCAGAAGTGGTCATGGCAGACGGCCGACGGCAGGATCGCGTGGCAGCTGGTCCTTCCCGGCGCACAGTTCCAGAACGTCGATTCCCTCGTCATCCACGACATGCTGACCACGGCTGACGACCAGTTCGCGGAGCATCACAACGAAGATGGGGCGCTCGTCGTCTGGAGCACGGACGGACTCGACCAGGACGCCAAGGACGTGTCGAACTGGACCGGCGGCTGGAACGCGGAGGGAACGGGGTTCGATCTCGTGATCCCCGGGCCGATCGACCCGACGCGCACCTACTTCGTCAAGTACTTCACCGTGCCGAGTTCGCAGGCCGCCGGCGCCACCTACGGGAACGTGGCCGACGTGAACGGTCTCACGCTGCGGAATGACCTGGCCTGGCGCGTCACGGGCGGGGGCACAGGCGACGGCAGCGCGTCGGGTGACTTCACGCTGACCAAGGTTCTCGAAGGATCGGGCTCGTCGGAGGTTCCGGCCGACGCGGTCTACACGGTCCGCTACAGCTACGGCGAACCGGCGGTGGAGCGGACGCTCACGGTGGCTGCAGGAGAGGCGACGTCTCGAATTCCGTTGCCTGCGGGTACCGTCGTCACCCTCGTGGAACTCACGCCTCCGGCCGTCGAGGGGGTCGAGTGGGGTACGCCTGTGTTCTCCGGCAGCGGCGTCAGCGGGCGGGCTGATGGGTCAGCCCAGTTCACGATCGGCGGGGGTGCGGCCATCGCGATCACGCTCACGAACACCGCCACAGTGACGCCGCCGGTGGTTCCGCCGACCACGCCCGACACGGGCACCCCGCCCGACGCGGTCACCCCGCCGAACGAGCTTCCGCTGACGGGGCAGGGATCACTTGCCACAACCGGTGGAGACGTGCCGGCGGGGTACCTCTGGGGCGGTGGAGCAGCGCTCCTGCTCGGCATCGCTCTGACGGTGTTCGCTGGGGCACGCGCCCGCCGACGTCAGGAGTAAGACGCAGCTCGGTCGACCCGTGCTACGCGACGGGGATGACGGCCCCGTTCGTGATCACCCGAAGCTGCTCGAAGGTGAGGGGCATCACGGTGTGCGGGTGGCCGGCCGCAGCCCAGAGCTCATCGTGATCCTGGAGCGCCTCGTCGAGGAAGGTGCGCAGCGGCGCGGGGTGTCCGACGGGCGCCACGCCGCCGATCGCCTGGCCGGTGGCGGCGCGGACCACGGACGCCGGTGCCATCGAGATTTCCACCGCCCCGATGCTCTCGGTCAGGACGGCGAAGTCTGCGCGGTGTCCGCCGCTGGTCATGATGAGGACGGGTTCGCCATCGGCGAGGAACACCAGGCTGTTCGCGATCGCCGCGACGTCACATCCGATCGCGGCCGCCGCTTCGGCCGCCGTGCGCGCCGAGTCGGGAAGGACGCGGATCGTGGTGTCGACGCCCGCATCCGCCAGGTGCTGCTGCACGAGCCTGCTGCGTTCCGGGAGGAGGGTGCCTTCGCTCATCGCCCCACGATATCCAATGCTGCTCCGCCGCCTGTCCTCCTGGTCAGCCGGCGTCGCCGACGAGGATCGCGGCCGCATCCTCGGTGGCGGTGTCCTGCGGCTCGTCGTCGATGTGCGCGAGAACGCGTCGCCCGAGGAACACGGTCAGCGCGGCGAGCAAAACGGACACCGCCGCGAAGAGGTACGGCACCGTCGCGTTGAACGCATGCCACAGCAGGGCGGCGATCGGAGGCGCCATCGCACCTCCGAGGAAGCGCACGGCCGAATATGCGGAGGACGCGACCGAGCGCGGGAGGTCCGTGGCCTCCATCACAGCCTCGGTGAGCACGGTGTTCATCACACCGAGCAGCAGGCCGCCGATGACGATGCACGCCACCAGGGCCGGTGCGCTCCCGACGACGAGCCCGGCGACGACCAGATCGGCCGCGAGCAAGGGGAGGACGAGAAGGATGATGCGGGTGCGCGGTATCCGACGCATCAGCACGGGGGCCACCCAGACGCTCGTGACGGCGAGGGCGACTCCCCATCCGAAGAAAGTGAGACCGATGCCGAGCGCGCCGAAGCCGAGGGGGAACGGCGAGAAGGCCAGCAACACGAAGAAGCCGATGTTGTAGAACAGCGCAGCGATCGCGAGGGTCGCGAGTGCCGGGCGACGCAGTGCGGTGAAGGGAGCGGAGAACGGCACCGGCACCCTCTTCTCACCCGGACCGCGGAGCAACACGAGCACGGCGACGAAGGCGATCGCCATCAGTACGACGACGCCGAGGAACGGTCCCCTCCAGCTCTGCTCGCCGAGGATGCCGCCGAGCAGAGGGCCTACGGCGATGCCGAGGCCGAGCGCTGCTTCGTACAGGATGATCGCCGCGCTGCTCCCGCCGGACGCCGCGCCCACGATGGTCGCGAGCGCCGTCGAGATGAACAGCGCGTTTCCGAGCCCCCATCCGGCACGGAAGCCGATGACCGCGTCGACGCTGCCGCTCACGGCGCAGAGGAGCGCGAAGACCACGATCAGCGCGAGGCCGATCAGCAAGGTCACTTTTGCGCCGATCCGGCTGGAGATCCAGCTGGTGACGAGCATCGCGAGCCCTGTGACGAGGAGGTAGCTGGTGAACAGCAGTTCCGTCTCGACCGGAGACGCCTGGAGCGAATCGGCGATCGCGGGAAGGATGGGATCGACGAGGCCGATGCCCATGAAAGCGACCACGCACGCGAACGCGACCGCCCAGACCTGCGCGGGCTGCTTCCACACCGATGAGGTGGTGGGGGTGTTCACCGAGATTCTCCTGTTCGTTCTGTGGCGGCGTGTGCGGCGAGGATCTCCGCCGCACGAGTGAGAGCCGACCAGTCCTCCTCGCTCAACGCAGCGAACCGGGGCGCCAGCGTCTCCCGGAACTCCGCACGCCACGCATCGATGGCGGCGGCGCCCTGCGGCGTGATGTCGACGACGGTCGCGCGGGAATCGTCGGCGTCGGGGGAGCGGAGGACGAGTCCCTCGCGTTCCAGGCCCCCGATGAGCCGGGTCATCCCGGGCTGGGTCGTGCGGGCGGCAGCGGCGAGTTCTCCCACACGTCGCGATCCTGACTGCTCCAGAAGGCTGAGTACTCGCCACTGTGCAGCGGGTGCCTCGTTGCCGGCATCCTGAGCGGCGATGCGTCCGAGGGCGTATCCCGAGAGCACCAGTGAGGGGATGACATCCGAGCGATTCATACCAGAGAGTATATACCCTGTGGTATGTAACTGGATCTAGCGTCGAGCGCCGGCGATCCGGGCGGAGAGCTGGTGGGCGTGTGCGAGAAGGGTTCGTCCGAGCTCGGCCAGACGATCGGGGCCGAATCGGAACTCCACGCCCGTCAGGCTCAATGCCCACTCCGGTCGCCCGCTGCGATCGAAGACGGCCGCGCCGATGCCCCAGCTGCCCTCGACGATCAGGCCGGGGTTCACCGAGTATCCGCGCTCCTTCGTCTCGGTCAGGCGGGTGCGCAGAGCGGAGGGGCCGTGTGCCCGCCCCCACCCGCTCTCGAGCTCGGGGTGCCGGCCGAGATACGCGTCCACATCGTGGTCAGGAAGGAAAGCCAGGATCGCGAGCCCTGCACTCGCCACACCGAGGGGGAACCGGACTCCTTCGCTCAGGACGAAGGAGCGGATCGGGAACGAGCCTTCCTCGCGCAGCAGGCACACCGTCTCGTCCGCACGGCGCACCGAGAAGAACGCGCTCTCCTCGGTCTTGACGGCCAGTGAGCGCACGATGTCCCGTGCGAGCGCGGTCACGTCGTAGCGCGCCGCCGCCACGGACCCCATGAGGAACAGCTCAGGGCCGGGCATCCAGAGCGTGCTGTCCTCGTCTCGATCGACGAGCCCCTCGGCCCGCAGTGCGCTCAGGAGGCGGTGCGCGGTCGAGCGGGACAGGTCTGCGGCGCGGGCGAGGTCGTGCAGGCTCGCGCCGTCCACGCCGGAAGACGTCACGAGGCGGAGGAGGCGTGCCGCTCGGGCGATCGCCTGTGCGCCGGGGACGGAACGGTCGGGGGATTCCATATTGTGGACGCTACCTCCGGATGTGACCACATCACAAGAACGGACTGCCCCCGGGCGCCGGGAGAGGGGGAAGCTGGAGACACGCACGCTTTCGAAGGAGCAGACGTGATCGACAAACAATGGGAGTCACCGGCCGAAGCCGTCTCCGACATCCCGGACGGCGCCTCGCTGGCCGTTGGCGGCTTCGGCCTGTCCGGTAATCCGATCGCCTTGATCGAGGCACTGCTGGCACAGGGGACGAAGGACCTCAGCGTCGTGAGCAACAACTGCGGCGTCGACGACTGGGGGCTCGGGGTCCTGCTGGCCGCGCAGCGCATCCGGAAGATGACGTCGTCCTATGTGGGGGAGAACAAGGAGTTCGAGCGCCAGTTCTTGAGCGGCGAGCTCGAACTCGAGCTCACGCCTCAAGGGACCCTGGCCGAGAAGCTGCGGGCAGGCGGCTCGGGCATCGCGGCCTTCTACACGCAGACCGGTGTGGGCACCCAGGTCGCGGAGGGTGGTCTGCCTCGTCGATACAACGCGGACGGCTCGATCGCCGTCGCCTCTCCCGTCAAGGACGTCCGCGCGTTCGACGTGGACGGCGTGCCCCAGGAGTTCGTCCTGGAAGAGGCCATCGTCACCGACTTCGCGCTCGTGCACGCGGCGCAAGGCGATCGCCACGGCAACCTCGTCTTCAACAAGGCGGCACGCAATTTCAATCCCCTCGCCGCGATGGCGGGCCGGATCTGCATCGCGCAGGTCGAACGACTCGTGGAGCCGGGCGAGCTCGACCCCGACAGCATCCACCTCCCCGGAGTCTTCGTGCATCGCATCGTCGAGGTCGGCACCGATATCCCCAAGCGCATCGAACGGCGGACCGTCGCCGTGGAAGGAGCCTGAGATGGCACTCTCGCGAGACCAGATGGCTGCCCGAGCCGCGGCCGAGCTCCCGGACGGTGCCTACGTGAACCTCGGGATCGGTCTGCCCACGCTCGTGCCCAACCATGTGCCTGCCGGGACCACGGTCGTGCTGCAGTCGGAGAACGGCATTCTCGGCGTCGGACCCTACCCCCGGGAAGAGGCCGTCGACCCCGACCTGATCAACGCCGGCAAGGAGACGGTCACGACCCTCCCCGGCGCCGCCTTCTTCGACTCGGCCACGAGCTTCGGCATGATCCGCGGCGGGAAGATCGACGCCGCCGTCCTCGGCGCCATGCAGGTGTCTGCCGCCGGTGATCTCGCGAACTGGATGATCCCGGGCAAGATGGTCAAGGGGCCGGGTGGCGCCATGGATCTCGTTCACGGCGCAGCGCGCGTCATCGTGCTCATGGAGCACGTCGCGAAGGACGGCTCGGCCAAGATCGTCGACGAATGCACACTCCCGTTGACCGGTCGTGCGGTGGTCGATCGGATCATCACCGACCTGGCCGTGATCGACGTCACGGAGGAAGGGCTCGTCCTCGTCGAGACGGCGCCCGGCGTCACCGTCGACGAGGTCGTCGACGTGACACAGCCCCCGCTCACCATCCACCCGGATCTCCTCGAGGGAAGGACCCCTGCACCATGAACGACACCGAGAACGTCATCGTCATCGTCTCCGCGGCCCGTACGCCGCAGGGGCGGCTGAAGGGACAACTGGCCGCCTTCACGGCGCCGCAGCTCGGATCCTTCGCGATCCGTGGCGCGCTCGCGCAGGCTTCGGTCGATCCGGCCGACATCGACGCGGTGATCGTGGGGCAGGTGCTGGCCGCGGGCTCGGGGCAGAACGCCGCGCGCCAGGCGGCGATCGGCGCGGGCATCGGCTGGGATGTGCCGGCCCATTCGGTGAACAAGGTGTGCCTGTCCGGATTGACGGCCATCATCGA
>WPCJ01067376.1_pt1 | contig 38932 bp, 33 predicted proteins | sample 5399831 | NCBI WGS metagenome assembly WPCJ01 (sample SAMN12869470, study PRJNA574797) | sludge metagenome | isolation source: wastewater treatment of pH10 | place: China:Beijing | collected 2019-05-20 | reverse complement strand
CATCCTGCTGGACTTGAACCTGCCGGATATGTCTGGTTACGAAGTTCTTCGCACCTTGCGTCTGTCCAAGGTGAAGACGCCGATCCTTATCCTTTCCGGCATGGCCGGTATCGAGGACAAGGTTCGCGGTCTGGGCTTCGGTGCCGATGACTACATGACCAAGCCGTTCCACAAGGACGAGCTGATCGCACGTATTCATGCGATTGTGCGCCGTTCGAAGGGACATGCTCAGTCGGTCATCACGACGGGCGACCTGGTGGTCAATCTGGATGCGAAGACGGTCGAAGTTTCCGGCCAGCGCGTTCACCTGACAGGCAAGGAATACCAGATGCTGGAGCTTCTTTCGCTCCGCAAGGGTACGACGCTCACCAAGGAAATGTTCCTCAACCATCTCTATGGTGGCATGGACGAGCCGGAACTGAAGATTATCGACGTCTTCATCTGCAAGCTGCGCAAGAAGCTTGATGCTGTTTCCGGTAGCCAGAGCTATATCGAGACGGTCTGGGGTCGCGGCTATGTGCTGCGTGAGCCGGATGCAGAAATGCGTGAAAGCGCCTGATCGGCAACAGGCTTCGAAATGTAAAAAGCTCCGCTTCGGTGGAGCTTTTGCTTTTTGAAGTGGCTATTTCTGGAACTAAGCTGACAGGACGCCTGCAAACTGTTCGGTGAGATAGGCGCGGTCAAATGGCTTCAGAATATAGCCATTGGCGCCTGCACGCTTCGCCCGCATGATGCGGGTCACATCGAGTTCATAAAGACACAGGATGATGTGGGGGCGGTCGCCATCCGGCATGGCGCGCAGTTCGGTTACGACCTCCAGCGCTGTCATATCCGGAAGGTCATAGTCGAGCAGGATGACGTCTGGCATGTGCGAAAAACAGGCTTCAAGCGCTTCCCGACCAGTTGAGGCCTCAGCAAATTCTGCAATAGTTTCGGAAAGAATACGGCGCGCGACTTTGCGAATGACGGAGGAGTCGTCAACCAGCAGGCAATAACCTGTCATTGATTCATTCGCCATGCAGTCCCCCTCCACAAATGCGCGCCGGCTGCCACGCCTTCGACGAATATCTTCTGACGCATATCCTGACGAGAAATGCATCGCCTGACTGATAGAGAGTTTTATTGCGGTTTGCCAGTATGAGCGCGGGTCAGCCCCGCGCTCCGGGGCGCTTATTCAGCAGAAAATACGATATCTTCTGCAGTAGCGTGGATGGAAATCTTCATGCCTGCTTCTTCGGCCAGAAGCAGGGTGTAATAAGGCTGGACGGAATGGGCGTCGATCGGCTCTTCCGGGGTAGCGCCTGAATGAAGCTCAAGGAACTTTGGCGGAACACGCAGCATGCGACCCTTCACAGTGATGACGAAGCGCGGTTCGGTATCTCCGCCTTCAAGGCGCACGGCCAGCGAGCCGCCACGCGGTATGGCAGCATTGGCGATCAGGAGCATGTTCAGGAGCAGCTTGACCTTGTTCTTCGGCAGAAGGACGCGAGTGCCTTCCCAGGTGAATTCCGGCTTTTCGTTCTTGAAATATTCAGTAGCGACGTTCTGCGCGTCGCCTGTGTCGATCTGCACGCCGGCCGAGCCTGCGGCGCCGAAAGCGATGCGGGCGAACTGAAGGCGAGCGGAGGCGTTACGTGCGCTCGACTTGATGAGCGCCATCGCGTCCTCGTCTGCTCCGCCTTCTTCCAGCAGTTCCAGGCCGTTATTGATCGCGCCAACCGGCGAAATGATGTCATGACAGATCCTGCTGCACAGAAGCGCACCGAGGTCGAGCGCGGAAAGGGTAACGGGCATTGGCATGGCGTTTTCTCCGGAACGCGGATCGATTCTGCTCGTCCCAGCGTGTTGGATGAGCAGACCGTTATCGGTTAACGAAACAGCCCGCAAAGCCAGAGTTTGCGCGCTGCATGAGGGTGGGCGAATCGCCCGGAATATCGATTTAACTGGATACACGGGCCATCGGACCGCCGCAACAAAGCTCTCTTTTCGATCCGACTAGTGGTCTGATGCCGACATTTGCATTCCTCGGCTACAAGCATCAGACAAATGTTGGAATCAAAAAGATCACTAGCAACTATATCTATCTAGTGGATTTTTCGAATTTGACGTTTGAAACGGCATCTGCATTTAGCCGGGATTCAAACGTCAAATTCAATCCACTAGCCCCGGCATTCCCTCACATCAGTGTGAAAAAGACCGGAAATTGCATGCCTTCGTAAAGCCAATTTCGATGCTTAAAGGTTTGGACAATAAATTCGGGTCTAGAATAGGCGCGATTCGACCAAAATGTCCGGAAGAGACGTGGTCTGGCTTTTAACAGGGCCGTCAGACAGAGGAGCGGAGAGCCAAAAGGAATTTTACATGGCCATACAATCCCTGTCGCAAATCAGGTTCCGCAATGCGGCGTGCTTCGTTGCGTTTTTTGCGGCGCTGTTTGTTTCTTTCATCGCTCTGCCAAATCAGGCCAGAGCACAGAACACATACACTGCCGAGGAAATCGTTGAATCTGGTCACAGGTTCTTCGGGTCGACTTCGGGCGGTATCGCAAGTGCGGTCGAGAAGGCGTTCCAGAGTTTTGGTCTGCCCAACGGCTATATTCTTGGTGAAGAAGGTTCCGGCGCTTTCATCGGCGGCCTGACCTATGGAGAAGGTACGCTCTATACCAAGAATGCAGGCGACCATAAGACTTACTGGCAAGGCCCCTCGCTTGGCTGGGATTTCGGCGGGCAGGGTTCTCGCGTGATGATGCTCGTCTATAATCTCGACGACATCCAGAACCTTTACGGCCGTTATGCCGGTGTTGCAGGTTCCGCCTATGTCATTGCGGGCGTCGGCTTCAATGTCCTGAAACGCGAGAACATCATGCTGGTGCCGATTCGCACTGGTGTGGGCGCAAGGCTCGGCGTGAATATCGGTTATCTGAAGCTTTCCGCCGCGCCGACGTGGAATCCGTTCTAAGGATTAGTTGCGAATAGGTGTCTTTTCAGCCGGTGATTGTTTTTGCTGGCTGGAAAGACGGTCGACTGCGCACTATGAATAGTCAATGCTTGTCTGAAACCGCTCGGGCCCGTTTGAAACCGTGATCCAGTCCGCTCTCTTTTTCATATTCGGCGTTCTTGTGGCGGTTTTCGTCGTGATTCTACTCGGCCCGTCCGTCTGGCGACGCGCGTTCTTTCTGGCGCGCAGGCAGGTTCAGGCCGAACTGCCTATAACCTTGGCCGAGATTCGCGCTGACCGGGACGGGCTGCGTGCCGAACACGCCGTTGCGGTCAGCCGGCAGGAACAACTGCTGAAGCTCGAACGTCACAAGAATGCGGAACAGAAGGTGACGCTCGCCCGGCAATATGAAGAGCTGAAACGCATCCCGCTGCTCGAGGAAAGCCAGGCCGGTATCGAGAAGCAACTTGCAGAGCATGAGCGGGTGACGAAGGAAGCCAATACAGCGCGCGATACAGCACTTGAAAAGGCAGAAATCCTCCAGGCGGAACTGGAACGGATGCAGAGCCACTACAGCGCGCTCGAGGGATTGGCCGATACCTTGCGTATCGAAATAAGTGGAAGCGAGACGGAATACAGCCGTCTGACAAACGAGATGACCGAGATGCGTCGAGATCGCAAGGAAGCCGCGGCACGTTACAACGAGGTTTCGACCCAGTTGACCTCGGCGCAGACGGAGTTGAAAAGCGAAAAGCGACGCAACGGTGAACTGCAGCAAAAGCTTGAGAAACTGATATCCGAGCTTTCTGACGCGCAGGAAAAAATCGAGCGCTATAGCCGCAAGAATGCTGGCGTGAATGACAGCGCGGATTTCGCTGAAATCGAACGCGAGAATGCTGCGCTTCGTGAAGAAATGGCTGAGCTTGCCGCTCGCATGGTGGCCGTGACCGCCGAAAAAGAAGGACCAGAATCCCCGATCCATTCAATTCTTGAGGGGGCAGAAAAATCCGGCACAGGAAAAGGCAAGAAGACCAGTTCCAAAAGCCTGGCACGCCGCATACGCGATTTGCAATAAATCTTCTATCTAAAGCGCGTCGCGTTTTATTGTATTCGCGCAACACGCTTTAAGCTTTTGTTTTCATGCATGTCTTTATTCCAAACAGGTCCCACTTTTGGAGACATGCATCAGCCGCTATTCCTTGCCTAAAACATCGGCCCAGTCGGGATGGCGCATGGCTTGTGCGTGCATGAAGCTGCAGCGCGGGATAATCTTCCAGCCGCTCCGGCGTGCGTCCAGAACAGCGTTCTTGGCAAGCGCCTGAGCGATCCCTTTGCCGCGCATCGCATCCGGTACGAAAGTATGGTCGATGGATACCAGGGAAGGGCCGAGCTTCGTATAAGTCATTTCGGCTTCGCTGCCGTCGAGAACAGCCACATAACGTCCACCGTCAGAGCTGTCTTCCTTGCGAATCTCGATATTCCCGCTCATGCCATCCTCCTGAACATTGTGTGCCTGGATTAACACGCCAAGTTCACAACATAGGAACGGAATGTGCAAATAAAAACCGGCCACGTGGGCCGGTTTTCGATTTGTCAGATCCATCGCGGAAGTTATTGCTCCGCCTGGTCATGGTACCGTTCTTCCAAAGCTTGTCTTCGCTTTTGGAAAGACAGGCTTTAGTGACGATACTGTTGAATTCTGGTGGTCCTGAGGCCGGCGAGACCATGCTCGTCGATCGAGGATTGCCAGCCAAGGAATTCCTCCACCGTCAATGTATAACGCTGGCATGCCTCCTCAAGGCTTAGAAGCCCGCCGCGAACAGCAGCGACGACTTCAGCCTTGCGGCGGATGACCCAGCGCCTTGTATTGGCGGGGGGGAGGTCCGCGATGGTCAGCGGGCTGCCATCAGGACCGATAACATACTTTATACGCGGTCTTACCAGATCGGTCATTGTACTCTCTACACAACACTCAAGGACCTAATCGAGTGTGAGACTAGCGTGACAGCTTTAAAAATTACCTAAGCAGCTGGTAACGCTCTGGTAACACTTGGAAAAATATCCGTTTTCGCCCTATTGCGGGCATTTTTACGGCGTATAAACCGAAAACTTCACGGGGAAGTGTGTGTCGCTTGTCGCAATCTGGACAATGATTGCTCTCGGACCCTTGGCAAATTGCCGCACTTTAGCCTATATAAGGCGCAGAAACCTAAATTCTGAGAAGCAGGGCGCATGCCCGGAAGCTGGAATCAATCATGAGCCTGAACAGCCTCGATCTGCCGGGAAAGCCGGAAGACACGCGCGTTGTCGTCGCCATGTCGGGCGGCGTCGATTCATCTGTTGTGGCCGGGATTCTCAAACGTGAAGGTTACGATGTCGTTGGCGTGACGCTGCAGCTTTACGATCATGGCGCAGCTGTTCATCGCGCTGGTTCCTGCTGCGCGGGACAGGACATCGAAGATGCCCGCCGCGTTTCGGAAAGCCTCGGCATTCCGCATTATGTTCTCGACTACGAAGCACGCTTCCGTGAAGCCGTGATCGACCCGTTCGCGAATTCCTACGTTAGCGGCGAAACGCCGATTCCATGCGTTTCTTGCAATCAGACGGTAAAGTTTGCTGATCTTCTGCAGACCGCGCGTGATCTTGGTGCCGATGCGCTGGCAACGGGACATTATATCCGTAGCCGCGCCAATGGTGCGCACCGCGCGCTTTATCGTCCGGTCGATACGGATCGTGACCAGAGCTACTTCCTGTTTGCAACCACGCAGGAGCAGATCGACTATCTGCGCTTCCCGCTTGGCCACTTGCCGAAGGCTCAGGTGCGTGAAATCGCAGAGGAAATGGGCCTGACTGTTGCCAAGAAACAAGACAGCCAGGACATTTGCTTTGTACCGCAGGGCAAATATTCCGACATTATCTCCAAGCTGAAGCCGGAAGCGGCCAATCCGGGCGATATTGTCCATATCGATGGCCGCACGCTCGGCCGCCACGACGGTATCGTGCATTACACGGTCGGCCAGCGTCGCGGTATCGGCGTCGCCACGGGTGAGCCGCTGTATGTCGTCCATCTCGATGCCGCCAATGCGCGGGTTATCGTCGGTCCGCGTGAAGCGCTGGAAACGCATAAGGTCTTCCTGCGTGACATCAACTGGCTGGGCGATGCGCCGATCGATGATCTGCCGGAAGGTGGAATGGAAGTTTTCGCCAAGGTTCGCTCTACCCGACCGCCACGCCCGGCCGTACTGCGCCATGCCGATGGCCAGACCTGGGTTGAGCTGATTGACGGCGAAAGTGGTATCGCTCCGGGACAGGCCTGTGTGCTCTATTCCGATGAAAGCAACACTGCCCGCGTCTTTGGCGGCGGCTTTATTGGCCGTTCGGAACGTGAACCGCAAGCTGAAGAAATGCTGCGCCGTCTTGTTGCTAACACGGCAAATGCTTCTGCGGCCTGATCGTTTTTCTGACTGATGAATGAAAAGCGGGCGCGAGAGCGCCCGCTTTTTTTATCTGCTCCAGCTAAATGCTAACTCCTGTAGCCGGTTCCTTCTTTCGAGAGATATGCTCTGGAATTTGAAAGCGATAAACGGGAAGTCAGTTGCACCGGCTGCATCTAAGCTCATAGTGAGCGGAACTTAAGCTTTGGCTTCAGAGGTTTTGAAGATGGCGGTGCAGAAAATGATGGGATGGAAGGAATGGGCGATGCTCATTATTCTTTCCGTTCTTTGGGGTGGTTCTTTCTTCTTTAACGGTGTCGCCGTTCGGGAATTGCCGCCTTTTACTATCGTCACGCTCCGAGTCGGGCTGGCTGCGCTCGCTTTGGTGGTGTTAATTCGGATGATGGGCTTATCGTTACCGAAAGATCGCCGTATATGGTGGGCGTTTTTCGGTATGGGTTTTCTCAATAATCTGCTGCCGTTCAGTCTCATCGTCTGGGGACAGACCCAGATCGCCAGTGGATTGGCCTCCATCCTCAATGCCACGACACCGCTTTTCGGCGTTATTGTCGCACATTTTCTGACGACGGACGAAAAGATCACCGGGAACAAGATTGCCGGTGTTTTGATCGGCTTTTGCGGGGTGGCGATCATGATCGGACCCGATGCCATCAGCGGAATCGGAGGCAAGCTGTGGCCGCAGCTTGCGATTCTGTGTGCTGCATTCTCCTATTCGTTGGCAGGTATTTTTGGGCGTCGCTTCAAAGCGATGGGAGTAGCGCCCCTGATAACGGCCACCGGTCAGGTAACGGCAACAACGATCATGCTCATCCCGGTAGCCCTGCTGGTGGATCATCCCTGGACGCTGGCTGCTCCGAGCGCTGCAGTCTGGGGAGCGTTGGCCGGTATCGCGCTGCTTTCGACAGCACTCGCTTACGTTCTCTTTTTCCGCATTCTGGCGACGGCGGGTGCAGTCAATCTCATGCTGGTGACGTTTCTCATTCCGGTCAGTGCGATCCTGCTTGGAGCGCTCTTTCTTGGCGAAACGTTGCAAACCAAGCATTTCATCGGCATGGCAATGATCGCAGCAGGTTTGGCAGCCATCGACGGCCGGTTGGTCGCGTTGTCGTTGTCAGGGAAACGAGAAGTCTACTGAAACTTGCTGAAACGTGACAAGGCGATGCCTGATGCAGTTGCAACATTCAGGCTGTCGAACATAGTGGACATCGGAATCTTGGCCGTTTGCAGTTTATGAAGAAGGCGAGGCGGCAATCCTTCACCTTCTGTGCCAAGCAGGAGTGCGTGGCGATTGTGCTTGGTGGCATCATAGATGCTGAGCGAGGATGACGGACTGAGCGCCAGCAAATTGAACCCGGCATCGCCCAGTACGGCAATAATTTGATCGATGCTTCCGCCGTGGAAGTAAGGGACCTTTAGCGTTGCGCCGACCGATACGCGAATGGCCTTGCGATAGAGCGGGTCGCAACAGGTTTCGTCCATGAGCACACAATCGGCTTCAAAAGCGGCTGCGTTGCGAAAGATAGAGCCGACATTGTCGTGATTGGAAATGCCGCACAAAACGACAACGAGCGATTTCGTGGGCAGGGCATCCAACATCGCATCGAGGCTCGGCTGTGTCTTGCGACGGCCTATTGCAAGAATACCGCGATGAACGTGAAATCCTGCGACAGCATCCATAACAGCTTGCGGGGCAGAATAAACAGGAACGTCTGGCGGCAATTGGCTGAGTTGTTCGCTGAGACCCGCAAGCCGGTTCTCCAGAACAAGCAGCGATTCGGTCTCGAAGCGCGCCGAAGATGAGAACAGGACGTTCAGAACCACCTTGCCTTCAGCGATAAACCGCTGCTGGCGCCCTACAAGATCTTTTTCGCGAATGCTGCGATAGGGGGAAAGGCGGATGTCGTCCGGATCGTCGATCTTCCAGACGCAGCCGTGCGAATGAGAAATTTCGTTCATCGCACGGCTGTGACCTCATGTTGTTATGCGTGAGCGACTGCCGCAAGATTGTGTCTGCGCGGCGTTGGACTCATATAGAGACTCGAGAGCGTCGACAACATCAACTCGATATGCGGCGAAGAGACCATATAGTAGATGGTCTGCGCGTCACGACGGGTTGAAACGAGGTCGAGAGCTCGCAATTTTGCCAGGTGCTGAGACAAAGCGGATTGGCTAAGATCAATCGCCTTGGCAAGTGCACCTACCGACATTTCATTGTGAAGCAACTTACATAAAATTAGTAATCGCTTATTGTTAGCAAGTGCCGATAGAAAATCAGCGGCTTGATCTACGTTTTCAATCAAATCAAAGAAAGTATCTTCGTTGCTCATTTGCCGTCATACCCCCGTAAGACTGGACAAAGTTGAAATATACATGCGAATTTTCATAAGCATGCATATTGAAAATAATACTATATGCCGAATTTGAAAAGCCCTTGCTTATATTCCATCCAGAATAAAGACGTGCAATTTCGTCCCAAAAAGAATGCGTTTTTGTTTCAGGGGGCTTTATTTTACCGTTTGGTCAGTGCTGTAACAGCTTCCCTTACGGAATCAGGGCGCAGCGGAAACACATAGCGCAGAACGAGGTCGCCATTGGCGATGTCGGCACCATCAGGGTCCAGACCTATCACTTTCTGTTGATCTTTAATAGCGCCTGCTTTCAAAAGCTGTTGAGCAAGTTGTGTGATGGCTGGTGCGTGGTGGTTGTTCAGCTCGTCGAGTGCGTTTTGTTCGCTTTCAGCGAAATCCGCGCTGATGGAGGCTTTGCAAAGCAGGTCGTCCCGCGTCAAGTTGAATGCCTTGCCAAATCCGCCATTCAAGCTGGCGCTTTCCAGATCAAGCCGGAAGAATGCGAAATCTCCCAGATCCACATAGAGCGAACCTTTCGGATTGTGATTGAGATAGCGCTGGCGAATGCGTGGATAGTCTGGTGCCACCTTTTCGACCTTCTGTGCTCTGCAGTGCAAAGTGACGCGCGGGTGAGCAAGAGGGTCTCCCTTGCCGACTTCACCCAGCAGAAGCGAGCAGGCGGGATTTGCCAGCAGGCCCGGTGTGTGCGCCGCCAACCCCGAAACGAGGATTAATGGCGTGCCATCTGTGTCCGTCGCAACGGCAACGCGACTTGCAAGCGGCCGACCGGTGGATGCATCGAAGACGGCAATAGCGCCGTAACGTGATGTTCTCAGCAATGTTTTGGCAAGCTGAATGGCTTCTGGCGTCGTTGGGCGGATTGGATTGGTTTCGGGCATGTTTGCTGGACTCAAATATGACTGATACAATCCACTTAATAATACCCCTGCTTCTAAAGAACCAGCGAATTCGGTGCGATAAATGTGATGATCTGCCGATATTGCGAGCAATTTACAATTGATGAAGACGTGTCAGTGTCGCGCCTGAGTCGATGATGCAAAGGTTGCATAACCCTATGCAGGTTTTGCGAATAATATTATAAATCAGAGAGCTTTAGCGCAATTTTCCGAAATCACGCCAGTTAGTAGAATAAAAATCTAACGAATATGGATATATTCGGTTGAGAATATGAACTGGTTCTAAAAATTGCGCTTGCAAAGTGACGGTCCACACGTTTCGATAAGCGCAAGCTGCGGGCAATGGGGTGCGCGCGGCATGATTTTCCGTGGAGGCGGACAATAATGAAATTCTATCAAAAACTCCTGGCAGCAACCGCGCTGGTGGCTCTGATGAGCGGTGCTGCATCGGCAAAGACCTTTGTATATTGCTCGCCGGCTTCGCCTGAAGGCTTTGATCCGGCTGCCTATACCGGTGGCGATACGTTCGACGCATCTGCTCATCCGGTCTACAACCGCCTTGCCGAATTCGAAAACGGAACGACGAAAGTTGTGCCAGGTCTCGCAGAAAGCTGGGATGTTACCGACGACGGTCTGGAATACACCTTCCATCTGCGCAAGGGCGTCAAGTTCCATTCGAACGATTATTTCACGCCGACCCGCGATTTCAACGCCGACGACGTGATCTTCTCCTTCGATCGCATGCGCAACAAGGACAATCCTTGGCACCAGTACACCGCTGGCATCACCTACGAATATTTCGACAGCATGGAAATGGGTGCCCTGATCAAGGACATCGTCAAGGTTGACGATTACACCGTCAAGTTCGTGCTGAACCGTCCGGAAGCGCCGTTCCTCGCCAATATCTCGATGCCTTTCGCTTCGATCATTTCGAAGGAATACACCGACAAGCTGGCTGCCGATGGCAAGAAGGACGATCTCAATCAGGTTCCGGTCGGCACTGGCCCGTTCCAGTTCGTCGCCTACCAGAAGGACGCTGTCGTTCGCTTCAAGGCCAATCCGGACTATTGGGGTGGCAAGCCGAAGATCGACGATCTCGTCTTCGCAATCACGACCGATCCGGCTGTTCGCGCGCAGAAGCTAAAGGCTGGTGAATGCCACCTGATGTCCTATCCTGCTCCGGCTGACATCAAGGGTCTTCAGGCTGATTCCAACCTCAAGGTTGACGAACAGGCTGGCCTCAACGTGGCTTACTTCGCGTACAACACGCTGAAGGCGCCTTATGACAAGCCGGAAGTTCGCAAGGCGCTCAACCAGGCTATCAACAAGCAGGCCATCGTCGATGCCGTGTTCCAGGGTCAGGGCCAGGTTGCCAAGAACCCGATCCCGCCAACGATGTGGGGCTATAACGACAAGGTCGAGGACGACAAGTACGATCCGGAAGCTGCCAAGAAGGCTCTTGAAGCCGCTGGCGTCAAGGATCTCAAGATGAAGCTGTGGGCGATGCCTGTCAGCCGTCCGTACATGCCGAACGCTCGTCGTACTGCTGAACTCATGCAGTCCGATCTGGCCAAGGTTGGCGTCAGCGCCGAAATCGTTTCGATGGAATGGGGTGAATACCTCAAGAAGTCGTCCGACAAGGACCGCGACGGTTCCGTCATCCTCGGCTGGACCGGCGACAATGGCGATCCGGACAACTTCATGGGCACGCTTCTCGGCTGCGCCGGCGTTGGCAACAACAACCGCGCCCAGTGGTGCTACAAGCCGTTCGAAGATCTGATCCAGAAGGCCAAGATTTCGACCAGCCAGGAAGAACGCACCAAGCTTTACGAAGAAGCACAGGTTATCTTCAAGGAGCAGGCTCCTTGGAATACGCTTGCTCACTCGACGGTCTTCGTGCCGATGTCCGCCAAGGTTACCGGCTTCAAGCAGAGCCCGCTCGGCGATTATCGCTTCGAAGAAGTTGATATTGCTGAGTAAAATCTGACAACACGAGTGTGGTGGATTTGAGGTTCCTATTCTTTGCGTGATATGCGCGTTCAGGAGCCTCAAATCCGTAAACCACACTCGATTCAATTGGTTGCTGGTTTGGTTTGAAACCGAAATTCGCTCACGCCTCGTTCAAGGGGCATGCGAATTTCGGTTTTGCCAAACCAGGGGCCGGGTGTAGGGTGATCCCGGCACCCGGTCGGAGTTTTTGTATGTTCCGTTTCATATTCAACAAACTCGTCTATCTGGTTCCGACCTTCATAGGCATTACAATCGTGGCTTTTGCTTTCGTCCGGGTTTTGCCCGGCGATCCTGTGCTGCTGATGGCCGGCGAACGCGGCGTAAGCCCTGAGCGCCATGCCGAACTGATGGCACAGCTCGGCTTCGATCGCCCGATCTGGCAGCAATATCTCGACTATGTCTGGAACCTGCTGCACGGCGATTTCGGTCAGTCTCTGGTGACCAAAAAGCCTGTTCTCGTAGAATTTTTCGCGCTGTTTCCCGCAACTGTAGAGTTGTCCATCTGCGCGATCATCGTTGCTATTCTGTTGGGTATCCCTGCGGGCGTCATGGCTGCGGTCAAGCGCGGCTCGTGGTTCGATCAGGGCCTGATGGGCATTTCGCTGGTCGGTTACTCGATGCCGATTTTCTGGTGGGCGCTTCTGCTCATCATCTTCTTCTCGGGCGTGCTGCAGTGGACGCCGGTTTCCGGCCGTATCTCTCTGCTCTATTTCTTCCCGCCTGTGACCGGTTTCATGCTGATCGACAGTCTGCTGTCGGACCAGAAGGGCGCTTTCATCTCGGCGGCCTCGCATCTCATCCTGCCGACCATCGTGCTTGCGACCATTCCGCTCGCCGTTATCGCGCGCCAGACCCGTTCGGCGATGCTGGAAGTTCTGGGCGAGGACTATGTGCGCACCGCTCGCGCGAAGGGTCTGCCTGTTCGTCGCGTTGTCGGACTGCATGCGCTTCGAAATGCGATGATTCCTGTCATCACGACCATCGGCTTGCAGGTCGGCGTTTTGATGGCTGGTGCGATCCTGACCGAGACGATCTTCTCATGGCCCGGTATCGGCAAATGGATGCTCGATTCCATTTTCCGTCGCGATTATCCGGTCGTGCAAAGCGGACTACTGCTGATCGCATTCATCATCATGCTGGTGAATCTGGTCGTGGATCTGCTGTACGGCCTTATCAATCCGCGTATCCGGCACAAGTGAGGGTATCATGACACACTCAGCTATTCAGCCGGAAGCCGCGAACGACATTGGCAAGATGCGCGCGCTGAAGGATTTCTGGTTTTATTTCAGCGTCAACCGTGGCGCTGTGATCGGTCTTTTCGTATTTCTCGCAATCATTCTGGTGGCGATCTTTGCTCCGATTATTGCGCCGCACGATCCGACGGAACAGTTCCGTGAATTCGTGAAGGTTCCGCCCTTCTGGGAGAGCGGTGGCTCGACACAGTTCCTTCTTGGAACCGATGCGGTTGGACGCGATATTCTGTCCCGCCTGATCTATGGTTCGCAATATTCGCTGCTCGTGGGCTTTGTCATCGTCATCATTTCGATGTGCCTTGGCATTACCATCGGCCTCATCACCGGCTATTTCGGTGGCGGCGTCGATACCGTGTTCATGCGCATCATGGATGTTATTCTGGCGTTCCCGTCGCTTCTGCTGGCTCTGGTTCTGGTGGCGATCCTCGGGCCTGGCCTGATCAATGCGGTTCTGGCGATCACGCTGGTTCTGCTGCCGCACTTCTCGCGTCTTACCCGCGCTGCCGTCATGGCGGAAAAGGAACGCGAATACGTGACCGCTGCCAAGCTTGCCGGTGCAAGCAAGCTCCGCCTGATGTTCAAGACCATTCTGCCGAACTGTCTTGCTCCGCTCGTGGTGCAGGCAACGATGTCGTTCTCCAATGCCATCCTCGACGTAGCAGCTCTGGGCTTCCTCGGCATGGGCGCGCAACCGCCAACGCCGGAATGGGGCACGATGCTTGCCGAAGCGCGTGAGTTCATCCTGAGCGCCTGGTGGATCGTTACCTTCCCCGGCCTTGCTATCCTGATTACTGTTCTCGCCATCAATCTGATCGGCGACGGTCTGCGCGATGCGCTTGACCCGAAACTGAAGAGGAGCTGATCGATGGCTCTGCTTGAAATCAAGAACCTCACGGTTTCTTTCGACACTTCGACAGGCCCGTTCCGGGCGGTCGATGGGATCGACATAAGAGTCGACAAAGGCGAAGTGCTTGCGATTGTCGGCGAGTCCGGTTCAGGAAAGTCCGTCGGCATGCTTGCGGTCATGGGTCTTCTGCCCAAGACGGCAACTGTTACCGCAGACACCATGACCTTCGATGGCAAGGACTTGCAGGGAATGTCCGACAAGGAACGCCGCAAGATCATCGGTCGTGACATTTCGATGATTTTCCAGGAACCTGTCGCCAGCCTCAATCCCTGCTTCACGGTGGGTTATCAGCTTGAGGAAGTGCTGAAGCAGCATATGGGCATGAACGGCTCGGCGAGCCGTGCACGCGCCATCGAGCTACTGGAGCTCGTCGGCATTCGGGATGCAGCGGAACGCTTGAAAAGCTTCCCGCATCAGATGTCGGGCGGCCAGTGCCAGCGCGTCATGATCGCGATTGCGATTGCGTGTAACCCCAAGCTTCTCATCGCCGACGAGCCGACGACGGCTCTCGACGTGACGATCCAGAAGCAGATCCTCGATCTTCTGATGCGGCTTCAGGTGGAACACGGCATGGGCCTCATCATGATTACTCATGATATGGGCGTGGTGGCCGAAACCGCAGACCGTGTGATCGTGCAGTATAAGGGGCACAAGATGGAGGATGCCGACGTGCTGTCGCTTTTCTCCGCGCCCAAGCATCCTTACACACGTGCGCTGCTGTCGGCTCTGCCGGAAAATGCGACCGGTGATCGTCTTCCGACGGTATCCGATTTCGTCTTTGAAAATAATGGTGCGGGAGAAGCGCGATGAGCGAGATTGTTCTCGAGGCGCGCGATATCAAGCGCGATTATCACGTTGGCGGCGGTTTGTTCGGCAAGCCGAAGGTAGTTCATGCAGTCAAGGGCGTGAGCTTCAAGGTCGAAAAGGGCAAGACGCTGGCGATTGTCGGTGAATCGGGTTGCGGTAAGTCCACGCTGGCGCGCATTCTCACCATGATCGATCCGCAGACGTCTGGAGAGCTGAAGATCGGCGGTAAGGATGTGGACATTGCTCGCGACGGCCTGACGCCCGAAATGCGCCAGAAGGTGCAGATCGTGTTCCAGAATCCGTACGGTTCGCTCAATCCGCGCCAGAAAATCGGTGATGTTCTTGCCGAACCCCTGCTGCTGAATACCAATATGTCGGCAGAAGAACGGCGCGCCAAGGCCATGCAGATGTTGTTGAAGGTCGGCCTCGGGCGCGAGCACTTCAACCGCTATCCGCATATGTTCTCCGGCGGTCAGCGCCAGCGTATCGCCATTGCGCGTGCGCTGATGCTCAACCCGAAGCTGCTGATTCTCGACGAGCCGGTTTCCGCGCTCGATCTTTCGGTGCAAGCACAGGTCCTCAACCTGTTGTCCGATCTGCAGGAAGAGTTCGGTCTTACCTATGTCTTTATCAGCCATGACCTTTCGGTCGTGCGCTATATCGCCGACGAGGTGATGGTGATGTATTTCGGTGAGGTGGTCGAATACGGTTCGCGTGACGACGTGTTCAACAACCCGCAGCATGACTATACGAAGAAGCTCTTTGCTGCGACGCCGCGCGCAGATGTCGATGCTATTCGGGCTCGTGTTGAAGCGCGTGCCGCTGCGAGACAGGCAGCCCATAGCTGACGCATATTTATACGCAGGCCAGGGCACGTCTCCCAAAAGCGAGAACCGGCTTTCGGATAAGATGCACCTGGAAATAAACAGTCAGAGTTCCGATCCAGTTCAATCTGATCGGAACGCGCTCTAAAATGAAAAAGCCGCACATGGAAATGTGCGGCTTTTTGTTTGCATCCAAAGTGTTGTAATGTACGGGCTATTGAAGTATAGGGGACTACATTTTTATAAATCTAAATTGGAATTGTTATGTATTTTTATTTTGTTGTTTCTTTCGTATCGGTAATATTATCCGCTATTTTTTGGGCGACGAGTTCTGCTTCTGTAGCTCTCGTCTAAGTTAGTATGCTTATTGCATTTATATAAGAGCCTGTTCCAAAAGTCGCCATGCCGGTCTGCAAATGGCGCTTTTCTGTGTTCCGGTGCTCATGCACGTTAAGTGCATTGCGCTCCGGTACTCGAAAATCACCATTTTCGCCACGGCCTGCCGCTTTTTGATTCAGGCTCTAACATAGGTATTCTATGCGTATTTTTCTGATCATTCTTTCCGTAGCGTTGCTGGCCCTGTTCGGCACCCTGGCCCTTATACTCGTTCACGTTTCATAGGTGTGTTTATGTGCCGCGCTGTTGATGCCAGGCGAGGGCGCGCACGATGTCATCTGCCGCAATCTTGCCGACGATGGTGCCGTTTTCAATGATGCCAACATCACCGCTGCTGTCCGCTACAGCATTCATCAGTTCTCGTACCAGCGTTTCCCGCCGGGCGGTTGCTGCAAAAGGGCGTGGCGCTGCATTGCGATCAAAAGGCACCATGATGTCGCCAGCTCGAAGCACGCCAAGCGGGTTCATGTGGGCGACGAAATCAGCAACATACTCGTCGGCAGGCTGCAGGAGAATTTCCTGCGGCGTGCCGCATTGAACAATACGCCCGCCTTCCATGATGGCGATGCGATTGCCGATCTTCATGGCTTCATCGAGATCATGACTGACGAAGACGATGGTTTTCTTCAGGCGCGACTGGAAGGCCAGCAATTCGTCCTGCAAACGCGTGCGGATCAATGGATCGAGGGCTGAGAATGGTTCGTCCATTAGCAGGATCGGCGCGCCGGTTGCAAAAGCGCGGGCAAGCCCGACGCGCTGCTGCATGCCGCCGGAAAGTTCCCCGACCTTGCGCTTGGCCCAGTCCTGCAGGCCAACAAGTTCAAGCTGCTCGCGTGCTTTGGCAAGGCGCTCTTCCTTGCCCATGCCGGAAATTTCCAAGCCGAAAGCGACATTTTCCTCGACCGTGCGCCATGGCAACAGGCCAAACTGCTGGAACACCATGGAGACAAGTTCGGTGCGAAGATGGCGAAGGGTTCCGCGGTCAGCCTTGCCGACGTCAATTGCACGCTCGCCTTCCCGCACGAGAACGCGCCCGCGCGAAATCGGATTAAGCCGGTTGATTGCGCGAAGAAGCGTGGATTTTCCAGAGCCTGACAATCCCATCAGAACGAGGATTTCGCCTTCCTCGATGTTGAGCGTGCAATTATGTACGCCCAGCACGAGATTGGTTTCAGCCTGAATCTGTGAACGGGTGGCCCCCCGGTCTGCAAGAGCGAGTGCGTCATCGACATTGCTGCCGAAAATGATGCAGACGTCTTCGAGTGCGATGATGGTCATCCGCTTGCTCCTGATCTCAGTTTAAGCATGATCTTATCCGAAAACCGGTTTCCACTTTTCGGGATCATGCTATTTCTCGTTTCCAGCGCGGAAGATGCGATCAAGTATGATTGCAACCACGACGATGATAAAACCTGCTTCGAAACCGAGCGAAATGTTGACGGAGTTAAGTCCGCGAACGACTGGTACACCGAGGCCATCAGCTCCGACGAGGGCGGCGATGACCACCATCGAAAGTGAAAGCATGATCGTCTGGGTCAGACCGGCTAGGATTTGTGGCATCGCGTAGGGCAGTTCCACTTTCCAGAGAAGCTGCGAGCGTGATGCGCCAAAAGCTTCGCCAGCTTCGATGAGTGAGGATGGTGTCGAGGAAATACCGAGCTGAGTGAGGCGGATGGGAGCGGGTATTACGAAGATAACGGTGGCAAGCAGGCCCGGCACCATGCCGATGCCGAAGAAAACAATTGCGGGGATCAGGTAAACGAATGTCGGCAGGGTCTGCATCAGGTCGAGCACGGGGCGCATCGCGGCGTAAAGCGCCGGGCGATGGGCTGCGGCAATGCCAAGCGGTACGCCGACTGCCATGCAGACAAAACACGATGACAAAACGAGTGTCAGTGTTTTCAGGGTCGGTTCCCAATATCCCTGATTGATGATGAAAAGGAAGCCAAGAACGGTGAGCAGGACGACCGAGATACGACGCTGGATCAGCCATGCAATGACTGCGAAGATGGCGATCAAAAGCAGGGGATGAGGCAGTTGTAGGAGATACAACAAGCCGTCAATCAGGCCCTGCATGACCGCTGCTAAAGTGTCGAAGAAAAGCCCCAAATGGGTTGTCAGCCAGTCCACCACGGATTTGGCGGTCGGTCCGACAGGGATCTTATAGTCCGTCAGCCAGTTCAACGATCAAGTCTCCTGCTGCGTGCTAGAGCATTTCCAGCAAAGGTGCGATGCGGCTTCGCTTGGGATAATGCGTAAAACAAAGAGAAAGGGTGTGGACATCCTTGAAACTGCCGGGCTGCGTTCGTCGCAGCCCGGCAGCATGTCTGGATTAAAGGCCGAGTGCCGCCTTGACGGCTGGAAGGCCTTCCTTGCCATCAACCGTGGTTACACCGGCGAGCCACTGGTCGAGTACGCCCGGATTGGCTTTCAACCAGTTGGTTGCAGCCTTCGACGGCTCTTCGCCATCATCGAGAATCTTGCCCATGATGTCGTTTTCGATATCGAGCTTGAATTCCAGATTGGTGAGGAACTTGCCGACATTCGGGCATTCCTGCGTGTAGCCGGTGCGGACATTGGTTTCGACCTTGGCGCCGCCGAGATTGGGACCGAAGAAATCGTCACCACCGGTGAGGTACGCGATTTCGAAACGCTTGTTCATGGGATGCGGTTCCCATGCCAGGAACACGACCGGTTCCTTGCTCTTGATGCTGCGCGCAACCTGCGCCAGCATTCCCTGTTCGGACGATTCCGCCAGTTCGAACGACTTGAGGCCGAAGGCATCCTTGTTGATCATGTCGAGGATCAGACGATTGCCGTCATTGCCTGGCTCGATGCCGTAGATCTTGCCGCCGAGCTTGTCCTTGAACGTGGCGATATCCTTGAAGTCCTTGAGGCCTTCGTCATAGGCGTATTTCGGCACGGCGAGCGTATATTTCGCGCCGGTCAGATTGGTGCGCAGCGTCTCGACGGTCTTGTTGTCCAGATAAGGCTGGAGGTCGGCGGTCATGGACGGGTTCCAATAGCCGAGGAAGACGTCGATATCCTTTTTGCTCAGTGACGCATAGGTCACCGGCACGGAGAGAACCTTGATGTCGGTTTTGTAGCCGAGACCTTTCAGGATTTCTGTCGCCACCGCTGTCGTCGAGGTGATGTCGGTCCAGCCGACATCCGAGAAGCGGACGGTTGAACAGCTTTCAGGTTCGGCGGCGAAACCGGTTGCAGGCGCGCTTAGCATTGCCGTTCCCGTGGCAAGCCCACCCAAGGCAAGCGTAAGCATATAGGTCGATACGGACTTCATTGTTCTCTCCATTTACCGGGCCGTTTTGACGGATTGATTGTTTTTCCGGTTCCAGCTTTAGCAAACACCAAAGATTGCGCCATTCAAGTACCATAGCGGCGAAAATGTTCTCGATTGCGACGTTGGTCGCAGTTTCTGGCGGAAAACCGTTTCGCACCTGACATGAAGCTGCTTGTCGCTCATCATTTTCCGGAACCGACGGCCAAGGGGAAACGGGCAGGATTGCCACGCATTTGGCCGTAGCGGGTTGGCGCCATGTTACGGATCGGCCCTCGGGATTCAACCCTGTCAGCGGAAAATGACGGATAAAATCAGTTGGATGACCGTTCTAGGTTGTCGAAAAGATGAGCACACTCTATTTGAGAACCTGAAGCTTTTTCAGGCTTGGCTGCTTGCGAACGGGACATGCGATGCATAGTTCCGTGGACGACGCAGAAGCGGTGGAAAGCCCGGAGTTTCGGGCAAAAGGAAGGATTTGTTACAGTGTGGAATGCAGCAAAGGGCGTTTTTTCCTTCCTGGGCCGTTTCCTAGCCGCGCTTGCTCGTCTGATAGCCATTCCGCTTGGCGGATTATGGCGGCTTTTCCTGCGGCTCGGAATTTTGTGGAAAGTCGCGGTTGCGGTCGTCGTGATCGGTCTTGGCGGTCTTTACGTCTATTTCATCTGGCAGACTCAGGTATGGACGAATTTCGATCCCGACTATCCGGCCAAGTACAGCTATCAGGATGCGACCACGCCCGGTGAAGAGGTGAAAGCGGAGGTCGCACCGGCTGAAGCACCTTCCACCGCAGCGCCAGTGGAGCAGCCTGCTGCCACACCCGAAGCCAGCCAGACCGGCAATGAAGCATCTACGAATCAGCCGGTTCAGGCCGCGCAATTGCCATCCTTGGCGCGCAAATGTTCCCGCTCGGCCATTGCCGAAGTCGCTGCCGATCTCACCGACTTCAATGTCAACCAGAATGCATGGATTTCCTCCATGTTGCTCTACAAGCTCGGTCTTTTTGGTATGGACTGGGATCGCACCCCATTCCTCGACAACAAGGCGTCGTTCCAGCGCGGCATCAATGCAGCGGTACGCCGTACTGCGATTGAACTCGTTGACAATATCGGCCGTCTGCGCGGCACATCGCAGATCGACGGCGATCTGCAAAAGGCGCGTGGCAATCTGCAATTTGCCGAAGATTCCTGGTATTTCGGCCTGAGCCCGTTCGGTCCAAAGACGCCGACGCCGAGCTATTACCGTTCGGCGATCAAGGATTTGCGTTCCTTCAACGGACGGCTTGAAAATTGTCAGGCGACCTTCGATGCCCGCGCCGACAACCTGATCCAGTTCGTCGACCGTATCGCGAGCGACCTCGGTTCCACTTCGGCGATCCTCAAGGACCGTGCTGAGAATTACCACGCTGGCTGGTTCGACACACGGGCGGATGACCGTTTCTGGTTCGCCTATGGTCAGCTCTATGCTTATTACGGCCTGCTGCGTGCGGCGCATTCGGATTTCCGCGGCGTTCTGGCTGAAAAGCACCTCGATGGTGTGTGGGACGAGATGGAAAAGCAGATGCGTGCCGCGCTCGACATGCAGCCTTTCATCGTTTCCAATGGTAGTCCTGATGCCTGGTTCACGCCGTCGCATCTGACCACGATGGGCTTCTACATTCTGCGTGTCCGTTCCAATCTGGTGGACGTGAAACAGGTTCTGGAGCGCTGACCGGCAATGGAACTGCCAGCTTCCTTGCGACAGGCGGTGGATGCCGCGCTTGAGGGCGTGGCATTGGCCGACCTCAAGCGCGTCTCTGAACTGCTTTCACGCCGCTACCGCGCTGAGACGCGGGACGGACGAATGCATATTTCCGACGATCTTGCGGCAAAGGCCTATCTGGCGGCGCGCCTGCCTGCGACCTATGCGGCGGTTCGCGCCAGCATGGACAGTGCAGCCGAGGTTTGTCCCGATTTTGCGCCACAATCCATGCTCGATGTGGGTGCCGGGCCGGGAACCGCCCTTTGGGCGGCAAAGCAGTGCTGGCCGACACTTCAAGCCGCTACCATGATCGAGGCAAGCCCTGCGATCAGAGCTGTGGGCAACGATCTTTCGCAAAATAGCGGACTGCCTGACCTCGACTGGCGGGCAGGGGATGTGGTTCGGGAAAAACTTGATTTTCCGCAAGCCGATCTTGTGACCATTGCCTATGTGCTCGACGAGCTTGCTCCTGAAAAGCGGTTGGGACTGATCGAGCGTCTGTGGGCGTCAGCACGGCACATGCTGGTGATTGTGGAACCGGGCACACCAGCAGGCTGGCAGCGTATTCTCGATGCACGCAGGGCGCTTGTTGCTGAAGGCGCAGTCATTGCGGCACCCTGTCCACACCAGCTCGATTGCCCGTTGGTCGCGCCCGACTGGTGCCATTTTTCGCGCCGGGTTGCGCGCTCGCGCATTCATCGTCTGACCAAGGAAGCCGAAGTGCCGTGGGAGGACGAGAAGTTTATCTATCTTGCTGCGGTGCGCGAGACGGTCGGTGATGTGGAAGCGCGGGTCATCGCGCCGACGCGGGTTGGCGGCGGCAAAGTTTCGGTTAAACTCTGCAAGAATGACGGCATGGCAGAAGAGCGCCTCCTGACCAAGCGCGACGGGGATCTGTTCCGTTGGGCGCGTCGCGCCGACTGGGGTGATGCCTTGATGAAAGAGTGAGCCGGAACCGAAACCCGGAACCAAAACGATGAAGATCAGTCTGGTCCAGTTACGTCTGCTTGAAGCTGTCGCGGAAACCGGCAGTGTCGGTGCTGCGGCACGGCGCTTGCGTCTCACGCAATCGGGGGCCAGTCAGGCGATTGCAACACTGGAAAAAATCCTCGGGGTCGATGTGCTGGCGCGAAAGCGCGATGGGGCCGCCCTGACGGCGTTCGGACAATCGATCCTTGCGGATGCCAAGGCCGCCCTTGCCGCAGTCGACCGGATAGAATTGCAGGCACGATGCAGTGCTTCCGGTGTGCCCGAACGGCTGCGCGTCGCGGCAATTCCAAGCCAGCTTGAATATGTTTTGCCGGGTCTGCGAAAGACATTTCAACAGCTTTATCCCGGTATTGAATTCAGCGCTTTCGAGGGCGGGCACGATGATGTCAGCCTGTGGGTGCGCGACGGTATTGCCGATCTCGGCATTACATCGTTACCGACGCCCGAGCTTGAGGCACGGGAAGTTGGCCGGGAAGAACTTGTCGTGGTGGGGCGGCGTGATGACCCTTTCATGCGCAATGACACAATCACTGCCGGGGACTTGCGGGATCGCCAGTTGATCGCGGCTGCAGGCTGCGAAATGATTATCGACCGGATTATTCATGGTGAGGGTGAGACGCGCAGCGAGCAGGTGCGCACCCGCGACGTTGCCACGGTGCTGGAAATGGTGCGGCATGGCATCGGCACGACGCTTCTGTCAGAAATCAGCCTGCCGGGCGCCGATCTGCATGGGTTGCGGGCGCGCCGCCTCGATCCGCCGACGTTCCGCACCGTCTATATTGTTTTTCGGGCCGATAGTCCGGTCAGGCATCTGGTCGAACGGTTCTGCGATATGGCAGTGGATGCCAGAAGCCGGGCGGCATAAGAAATTCTAATATCTCATATCTTGCTTATCCGTGGCGCTCGCGCATGCCAGGGGTGCAATAGTCTGCGCTCCTTCTTCATCCTGTAGTGAGTGACCATGACGGCAATTACCGAAACCACCCCGACGAGCTCGACTTCGGACACCATACGCGGTCTGGCCTGGGGGCTGTCCGGGGTTCTGGTATGGTCCGGGTCGTTTGTCTTGACCCGTTTCGGGTTCAAGACCGCATTGACGCCTTTCGACATCATTGCCCTGCGCTTCGGCGTGGCAGGGCTGGTGCTGTTGCCGGTGGTTCTGATGAAAGGATTTGGCTTTCGCAAGCTTGGTCCGCTCGGTTTTGTGCTTCTGGTTTCCGGTGCAGGCGTTCCCTATGCGCTTTTAACCACTTGCGGCCTGCAATATGCTCCGGCGTCCCATGCAGCCGCGCTCATTCCGGGGCTGATGACAGCAATGGTTGCCGTTCTGGGAATGGCGCTTCTCAAGGAACATCTTGCGCCGTCGCGCTGGTCCGGGGTCGTGCTGATCCTGATCGGCGCCATGCTGATCGCCGGTCTGTCGCAACTGGGCGGGCCGGAAATGCTCGGACATCTTTTCTTTTTCGTCGCAGCACTGGTGTGGGCGATCTATGTCATGGTGTTTCGCAGGAAGGGAATGGATGGACTGCACGCGACCGCCATCGCAGCCGTCACCTCGGCAATCGTCTATCTGCCGATCTACATGATTTTCCTGCCCAAGGGGCTTGGCGCGACATCCTGGGGCGATATTGCCCTGCAGGGTTTCTATCAGGGCGTACTTACTTCGGCCTTCGGCGTCTTTGCCTTCAACCGTGCCGTTGTGCTGCTGGGAACGGCGGCAGGGGCAGCGCTGTCGGCACTGATCCCTGTCATCACTCTGGTTCTGGCGCTTGTCCTGCTGGGTGAGGTGCCGGGCTGGACCGACACGCTCGCCGCCTTCCTGATCAGCGTCGGTGTGCTGGCACTGAACAGGAAGGGAAAGAAGTCTGTCGCATCATGAAGCCTGCAGCACTGGCCTCGCAGCAGGGCGGTTGATGATGAATACCATGGCCGCAGCGGCAAAGCACATGGCACCGGCGAGGATCAGGGCAGGGGTATAGCTGTCATAATCCGTGCGGACGAAGCCGGCGAAGGCTGCTGCGGCCGCGGCACCGATCTGATGGCCGGTAAAGACCCAACCGAAGACCAGACCGGCTTTTTCCGGGCCGAAACGCTCGGCGGCGAGCTTGACGGTTGGCGGCACGGTCGCCACCCAGTCCAGCCCGTAAAAGACGGCGAACAATGCCAGTTCGTAGACGGTGAAGTCAGTGAAGGTCAGGTAGATCAACGACAGGCCGCGCAGCGCATAGAACCAGAACAGAAGCCAGCGATTGTCGAAGCGGTCGGAAAGCCAGCCGGACATGATCGTGCCGATCAGGTCGAATGCGCCGATCACGGCAAGGATGCCTGCCGCACCGACTGGTGCGATGCCAAAATCGCCGCAGAGCGTGATCCAATGCGTCTGGATCAGGCCGTTGGTGGAAAAGCCGCAGACGAAGAAGGTCAGAAACAGGACCCAGAAAGTGGCGGTTGAAGATGCTTCGCGCAGGGTGACGAGCGGTGAGGCCAGCATGGCGCCGAAGCTCTTCCGGGGCTCGGGTGTCGGAAGCGGTGCAGTGCGGCCATAAGGCTTCAAGCCGATATCCGCCGGATGATCGCGCATCAAAGCGAGAACCAGCACAAGCGCGGCAACAAGGAAGCAAACAACGATGGTGAGCGATGTGCGCCAGCCAATCGTCTGGCTGACGCTGGCAAGGATCGGCATGAAGACGAGCTGGCCGGTAGCGTTGCTGGCTGTCATCAGGCCGACGACGAGGCCGCGCCGCTTTTCGAACCAGCGTGCTGCGACGGTTGCGCCGAGCACGAGCGCCGTCATGCCGGTGCCAAGGCCGATCACGACGCCCCAGAGCGCAACCATCTGCCATTCTTCGGTCATGAAAATGGAACCGACAAGCCCCAGTGAAATCATGACGAGAGCGGCTGCAACCACGCGGCGCAGGCCGAACTGGTTCATGAAGGCAGCGGCAAACGGGCCCATCAGGCCGAAAAGCACAAGGCGGAGCGCCATTGCGAAGGAGATATTCGCATTCGTCCAGCCGAATTCACGCTGGAGCGGTTCGATCAGAATACCCGCCGATCCCATGGCGGCAGCCGTGGCCAGCATGGTCAGGAAGGTGATGGCAGCGACGACCCATCCGTAATGGATGTTTCTCTGGGCGAGAAAGCTGGCAAGGCGGGCAGAAATCATCTTTGGCGCTTTCGGGTTCAAGCTGGTTTCAAGCTGGCTATTGGCCAGCCATGGGCTGATGGCGAAACCGTGCGCTCCATAACGGGCGCGTGGCTTCAGGTCATTGTTTTCAGTCAAAGGGCGTTCGGGCCCGATCAATCGAGACTGCGAAGAAGGCTTTGCAATTGCTCTACGCCGTCCTCTCCCAGTCTGGCTTCAATCTCCTCCTGCGCCTGATCCCAGAGCGGACCGCCGCGCTCCACGAGGTCGCGACCTTCGGCGGTCAGCGTTACGCTGGTCTCGCGGTGGTCGTCGCTGGTCGCAGGCTCGATCAGGCCCATGCGCTGCAGAACCTTCACATTGCGCCCCATGGTCGAACGATCCAAATCGGACAGATGTGCAAGTTCCGTCAGCGAAATGGAGCCTGCACGGCGGATTTTTCGCAGTGTACTGAACTGGGCAACGTTGATGCCAAGCGGCGCCAGAGCGTTGTCATAGACGCTCGATGTCTTGCGGGCTGCCTGACGCAGAAGGATACAGAAACACGGATGTGACATATTGCGGGTATATACCCGTAAATGACCGATAGCAAGATCGAAGTGAAAAACAGGGAGTTCGTTGCTGCCATTCTGCTGACAGCAACGATGCTTTCAGGTAACGCTCGTGCCCTGTTGACCGGGACTATACCGCGATATAGGCGGTTTCTTTCACTTCCTCCATCACGGCATAGGTGTGCGATTCTCGCACGCCGGGCAGAGAAAGAAGCGCCTCCGAAAGGAAGCGCCGATAGTGATCCATATCGGATACACGGGCTTTGACGAGATAATCGAAGCCGCCCGCAACCATGTGGCATTCCAGAATGTCGGGATTGCTGCGGGTGAAGGTCGAGAAGGTCTCGAAGACTTCCGGCGTGGTGCGGTCCAGTTTGATCTCGATGAAGACCAGCATGGCGCGGTCGAGCATCTTGGGTGAAAGCCTTGCCGAATAGCCGAGAATATACCCTTCTCGGGTTAGGCGCTTGACGCGTTCGGCGGTCGCTGTCTGCGAGAGATTTATGCGATCGGCCAGTTCAGTGTTGGTCAGGCGTCCATTCTCCTGAAGGGCGCGCAAAATACTCCTGTCCATCGCATCGAGATTCTTCATCAGTTGTCCCCAATGGCCGTTTATATGTGACGGCTCTGTTCTTGATTTTTGCATATGTGTTTGAGTTGCCACGGAAATCAATCCGAAATCGGCCCCTGACGCAAGACGAAACTTGTTGGGTGGTCCTACAAATTGTCGAACTGTTTCGATGAATGCCGCTTAAACATCAGCATAAATGCAAATAACAATCATAGGTTGCAAAATATGCGCAACCTATGGTAAGGATACTGTGCATACTGAAAGTTATATTACACCTGTAAATTTTGGCATGGGGTGAAGGGGGGGCCTGAAGCTGGAGGAATCGTCCCATTCCTTCCGTTTCGTCCATCCCGGTTCTGAGGAAATCCGGACAGCCCCAAACTGTCCGGATTTTCTTTGCGAGATTGATCGAATCTCTTCCCTGAGAGGGTCTGCACCGCGCATTTCGGCGGTTTAATTTTCCGGTTGCAAGCGAACACATTGAACGCTAACAGTACGTCCATGAACATTTCGCGCAATATCGTCATCAACGGTTGGTGGTGGGCCCGCTAAAAGCGGCCACGCAGGCGTTTGTGCATTTGCGTTTAGGAAACAGGCCGCTGGGATTATCCGGGCGGCCTTTTTGTTTGGCTGTTTGAATAAGACCGGCGGGGGAAACCGGGTTCTGGAAGTATTCGGAAACAGTTAAATTTGGGATAGCCGATCATGAATGCGAAGATTGCGGATAGCGAGATATTCCAGCACGAGACGGCAGGCGGCATCGTCGTCGAGCGCGTGCGCCACCTCACAGCCTATAAGGGTGCGATCGAAACCTATATCGATGCGCTCAACGAAAGGCGCGGTGCGGTGTTTTCGTCAAATTACGAATATCCGGGCCGCTACACGCGATGGGACACGGCTATCGTTGATCCTCCAGTGGTGATCACGTCACGCGCCCGCAGCGTGCGCATCGAAGCACTGAATGCTCGTGGCATCATTCTTCTGCGGCCTATCCTGGATACGGTGAAGGCTCTTGCCGAAGTAACGGTCGACAAGGCCGAGGAAAATCGCATCGAGTTGACCATTGCCGAGCCCAGCGGAACCTTTACCGAGGAAGAGCGCTCGCGCATGCCTTCGGTTTTCACGGTTCTGCGGGCCATTGTCGGCCTGTTCTTTTCCGAGGAAGACGCCAATCTCGGTCTTTACGGTGCCTTCGGTTACGATCTGGCGTTCCAGTTCGATCCGGTTCAGTACAAGCTGAAGCGCCCCGACGATCAGCGCGATCTGGTGCTGTTCATTCCCGATGAAATCTTCGTGGCAGACCATTATGCGGCACGTGCCTGGGTGGACCGTTATGAATTTACCTGTGGCGGGTCTTCCACGCATGGTCTTGCACGGGCAACGCCCGCACAGGCATTCAAGCCTTCGGAAGCCAAGCTCGCGCGTGGCGATCACAATCCGGGCGAATATGCCAAGCTCGTCGAGCGCGCCAAGGAAAGCTTCAAGCGCGGCGACCTCTTCGAAGTGGTTCCGGGCCAGACTTTCTATGAACGCTGCCACACACCGCCGTCCGAGATTTTCCGCCGGTTGAAGACGATCAATCCGTCGCCCTATTCGTTCTTCATCAATCTGGGTGACAACGAATATCTGGTCGGCGCATCTCCGGAAATGTTCGTGCGGGTCAACGGGCGGCGTATCGAAACCTGCCCCATCTCCGGCACGATCAAGCGCGGTGAGGATGCGATTTCGGATTCGGAACAGATTCTGAAACTGCTCAATTCCAAGAAGGACGAATCCGAGCTGACCATGTGTTCGGATGTCGACCGCAACGACAAGAGCCGCGTTTGCGAGCCGGGTTCGGTGCGCGTCATCGGTCGCCGCCAGATCGAGATGTATTCGCGCCTGATCCACACGGTCGACCATATTGAAGGCCGTCTGCGTGACGGTATGGATGCTTTCGACGGTTTCCTCAGCCATGCATGGGCTGTGACGGTAACCGGTGCGCCGAAGCTGTGGGCGATGCGGTTCCTTGAGGAAAATGAACGCAGCCCGCGCGCATGGTATGGTGGCGCCATTGGTATGATGCACTTCAATGGTGACATGAATACCGGCCTCACGCTGCGCACGATCCGCGTGAAGGATGGCGTGGCTGAAATCCGCGCCGGTGCAACGTTGCTGTTCGATTCCAACCCGGATGAAGAAGAAGCCGAAACCGAATTGAAGGCATCGGCAATGATTGCGGCTGTGCGCGAAGCACAGAAGAGCAATCATATCGCCGAAGAGCGTGTGGCGGCAAAGGTGGGCGAGGGGATTTCGATCCTGCTCGTTGATCACGAAGATTCCTTCGTGCACACGCTCGCCAATTATTTCCGCCAGACCGGCGCTACGGTTTCGACCGTGCGTTCTCCCGTGGCCGATGATGTGTTCGACAGGGTCAAGCCTGATCTCGTGGTCCTGTCACCCGGACCGGGCACGCCGCAGGATTTCGATTGCAAGGCGACCATCGACAAGGCGCGCAAGCGTGAACTGCCGATCTTCGGTGTCTGTCTTGGATTGCAGGCGCTGGCCGAAGCCTATGGCGGCACGCTGCGCCAGTTGCGTATTCCGATGCACGGCAAGCCGTCGCGCATTCGCGTGTCGAAGCCGGAGCGGATATTCTCGGGCCTGCCAAAGGAAGTGACGGTCGGGCGTTATCATTCGATCTTCGCTGATCCGGAACGTTTGCCGGATGATTTCCTGGTGACAGCAGAGACCGAAGATGGTGTCATCATGGCTTTCGAGCACAAGAAGGAGCCAGTTGCCGCCGTACAGTTCCACCCGGAATCCATCATGACGCTGGGCCACAACGCCGGAATGCGCATGATCGAGAATGTGGTGACGCATCTGGCGGGCAAGAACAAGGCGCGCCGTACCAACTACTGATCGAACCGCCTTTCGTCCTGATTTTGAGCCGGCCGCAGCTATTGCTGCGGCTGGTTTTTTTTATGCTCTGACGGTGCTTTTCTATTGCCTACCCATTGCCTGCTTTGGCAACTCATTTGCAACTGTAATGCCTTGCATTTGCAGGAGAAAATTAAATGCCGGAACTGAAAAAACAGGGGTACGAAGTTTAGCTTTTCTGGGGTATAGAACGCCGGTGAATTGCTGCTGCATAGGCCAGATGCGTTTTGGATGCGTTCTGCGAGCCAGCAAATGAATGAAGGGCTGTGCGTAGGCCCGTCCCGGTTTCGGGACAAAATCAAAAATATTCAAAGGTTCATCATGGACGCGAGTGCAAAGGTTCGGCGGCTTGCCGCTTGGTCTATTCCGATTGCTTTCGGTGTGATGGGTCTGAAATATCTGGCCTATGCACTGACCGGCTCCGTGGCCCTTTATTCGGACGCGCTGGAATCGATCGTCAATGTGATCGCGGCAATCGGCGCGTGGTGGGCCATCCGGGTCAGCTATCTGCCTGCCGACGACAACCATCCCTTCGGACATCATAAGGCCGAGTATATTTCGGCTGTCGTGGAAGGCGTTCTGATTACGGTCGCCGCACTTTTGATCTTCCGCGAGGCGTGGTTTGCGCTCCAAACACCGCGAATGCTCGATGAACCCTGGCTGGGTCTCGGTATCAACACGGCAGCCGCTGTCATAAACGGCGTGTGGGCGACATTGTTGATTCGCACCGGGCGCAAGTCTCGCTCACCTGCGCTGGAAGCCGACGGAAAACATATCATGACCGATGTGTTCACCTCTGTAGGTGTTCTGGTCGGTCTCGTCGGTGCTGTCGTGACCGGCTGGGCCATACTTGATCCGCTGCTCGCCATTCTGGTGGCGATCAACATTCTCTGGCAGGGCTGGCATGTCATCAATTCCTCGGTGCAGGGATTGATGGATATTGGTGTCGAGCCGACCGAGGAAATGCGCATTCGCGATGTCATTTCGGCCAATGCGGGTGGCGCCATCGAGGTTCATGATCTGAAGACCCGTATTGCGGGCCGTGTTACCTTCATCGAGTTTCATCTGGTCGTGGCCGCAGATATGAGCGTCGGCGATGCCCATGTGATCTGCGACCGTATCGAAGACGCTTTGAAGAAGCAGATCGACAGCGCGCGGGTGGTGATCCATGTCGAGCCGGAAGACGAGGCAAAGTTGCCTCCGGGGACGAGCGCAGTACCGTTCGCCTGAGTGCCTGATCCAAAAGTCGCCATGCCGGGCTGCAAATGACAATTTCTGCGCTTCCGGTGCTCATGTACGTTCAAGTACACTCCGCTCCGGTTCTCGAAATCACCATTTTCGCCGCAGCCTGCCGCTTTTTGAACTAGACACTGAATGAAATACTGTCTTGCGCAGTACAAATCTCGCGTGTAAAAGCTTTTGCCATGACGATCAAAAACGCAACATCCCTGGAACATTCCGCAGCCGCCTTCGGCGCGCGCGTTGATGTTTGCGTTCTAAACTCGCTTCTTACCCTCGGCCTTAGCGGCGATCGCCGGGCTCGCTGAAGGAGCGTCCGGCGGTCGAAAACGGTCCCGCTGGCCTGTGCTCCTTTTCAAAAAACCCTTATAATCGATCAGTAGTATCCGTGCTTGACGGGCTATAATGCCGTCGAAAGCCGGGAGGAAACGAAAATGAATCAGTCCGTCGCCACGCCGCAATCAAAATCCACCTCCGAGCGCAAAGGCATGCCTATTGCAGGCAGCAAATATTCGCCTTTCCCGGTCCCGCGGCTCGATGACCGTACCTGGCCGTCCAAGCGTATCGAAAAGGCACCGATCTGGTGTTCGGTCGATCTGCGTGACGGCAACCAGGCCCTGATCGACCCCATGGGGCATGATCGCAAGGAACGCATGTTCCGCCTGCTGGTCGATATGGGTTTTCCGGAAATCGAGATCGGTTTTCCATCCGCTTCTCAGACGGATTTCGACTTCTGCCGTTGGGCTATCGAGCAGGGCGATGTTCCCGACGAAGTGGACCTGCAGGTTTTGGTCCAGTGCCGCCCCGAACTGATCACGCGCACTTTCGAAGCACTGGAAGGTGCGAAGTCGCCGATCATCCATTTCTACAATTCCACCAGTGAATTGCAGCGCCGCGTGGTTTTCGCCAAGGATGTCGGCGGCATCAAGCAGATCGCAACCGACGCCGCCAAGATGATTATGGATATGGCGGCAAAGGCGGGCGGCGGCTATCGCTTTCAGTATTCGCCGGAAAGCTTTACCGGCACCGAAATGGATGTGGCGCTGGAAATCTGCAATGCGGTGATCGAGATCGTGAAGCCGACCGCTGATAACAAGCTGATCGTCAATCTGCCCTCGACGGTCGAGATGAACACGCCGAACATCTATGCCGACCAGATCGAATGGATGTGCCGCAATCTCGACAATCGAGAGAACCTGATTATCTCGCTGCATCCGCATAACGACCGCGGTACAGGTATTGCCGCTACCGAACTGGGCCTGATGGCGGGCGCTGACCGCGTTGAAGGCACGCTGTTCGGCAATGGCGAACGCACCGGCAATGTCGATGTGGTGACGCTGGCGCTCAACATGTACACGCAGGGCGTGGACCCTGAACTGGACTGCACCGACATCAACCGGATGAAGGAAGTCTATGAATATTCGAACCAGTTGAAGATTGCCGAGCGCCACCCTTATGTTGGCGAACTGGTCTATACGGCTTTCTCCGGCTCGCATCAGGACGCGATCAACAAGGGCATGAAGGCACGCCGTTCGGCCAATTCGCCGATCTGGGAAGTGCCCTATCTCCCAATTGATCCGCAGGATGTCGGCCGCTCCTACGAAGCGATCATCCGCATCAATTCGCAGTCCGGCAAGGGCGGTATCGCCTATATCCTGCAGGCGGATTACGGTTTGAACCTGCCGCGCAACCTCCAGGTCGAGTTCCGTGAGATCATCCAGAACATCACCGATGAAGAAGGCAAGGAACTGCCGTCGAAGCGCATTCACGAGGAGTTCCAGCAACTCTATGTGACGCAGCCGGATGCCCGCATCAAGTTCGTCGATCATCACACCATGCCGGATCCCGAGCAGAAGGGCCGTCGTATCCTGACCGCCGAGATTACCGATAATGGCGTGACCAAGAATATCGAGGGCAAAGGCACCGGCCCAATCGACGGATTTGTCGATGCGCTGTCCAAATATCTCGGCGTGAAGATGTCGGTCGTCGACTATTCCGAACATTCGCTACAGCAGGGTTCGGACGCTTCGGCCATCTCCTATGTCGAAATGGCTCATCCGGGCGGCAAATTGTTCGGCGCTGGCATCAACGACAATATCGTCAGTGCTTCACTGGAAGCCATCGTGTCGGCGGCCAACCGCGTCATCAACAAATGAGCGAACATAAATGAAATGAAAACGGCGCTTCGGCGCCGTTTTTGTTATGGAGTCAATAAAGAACGCGTTCGTTGAGCTTCGTTATTTTCTCGCTTGCATCGGAAACGCCGTGCTCTTCCATCAGGCAGGACCAGCCGCCGTCAGGCCGTTTATCGATGCTGAATATATTATAGCGAGCAGCGGGTTTATGGCCGCCGAAATTCTGGCTTGCAGATGGCACGCTGATAACGGGGATCTTGCCGTTCGGCCCGTCGATTTCATAGTGCGTGATAAGATGCGTATGGCCGTGAATGATCAGTTCCGCACCGTGCTTGCGTATGATCTTCTGGAAACGGCGAATGCCGTAAAGACGTTTATGGGCAGGCGTTGCGCCATAGATTGGTGGATGATGGATCATCACGATGCGGAAGAGGCCACGCGCACCGGCTTCATCCAGCATTGCGGCCAGACGCTTGCCTTGCGCAGACCGGAAATCACCGCTCGCCATGAAGGGGGCCGTCGCACGCGCTGACGATACGCCGATCAGCGCAACAGGTCCACGCACGCGCATATAGGGAAATTGCGGGCGATTGCCGTGATTGTCGATGCCGTCGCCGCGCATCCACGGTTCCCATTTCCGGCAGGACTTGTCGAGCGCACCGGGAACATAGGCATCATGATTGCCAGGAACGACCGAAACATCATCCGGGTTGCCCAATTTGGACAGCCAGTCATAGGCAATATCGATTTCGAGGTTGAGCGCCAGATTGACGAGATCACCCGTCACTGCGATGTGGTCAGGCGATTGCGCCTGCATGTCGCCGATGAGACTGTCCAGCACAGTTCCGTGCATCGCATTTTTACGATTACGCAGCCAATTGATATAGCCGGTGATACGCTTCGATGCCAATTCGCGATATCGCACGCGCGGCAGAGGCGAAAGATGTATATCGGAGATATGGGCCAGACGAAACATAAGGCCCATTTACTGTATTATTCTTAGAATCGAAACCTGTTTAGCGACTTTTTGTTGATGTCATTGCTGTTTTGGATAGAGCGCCGTGTGTTCTTAAGGATGCACAAAGGTCGCTCTAAACTATTGAATCTACGCATCGTGTTTTCCAAAAATCGATTCCGATTTTTGGGCTGATGCTGTAGGTATAGTGCCTCGCGGAGAGACGGTATGCGCTTTCGTCATTTCATATTTCATACTTATTTTTTAATGCGACGCCCGATGACATTGGGCGTCAGGGCTATTGTCTTCGATGAAAACAAAAATTCCGTTTTCCTTGTAAAGCATACCTATGTGCCCGGATGGCAATTGCCGGGCGGTGGCGTCGAACGTGGAGAGACGTTCGGGCAGGCGCTGGAAAAGGAGTTGCGCGAGGAGGCCAATATCGTTCTGACAGGCCCGCCGCAGCTTTTTGCGCTCTACAAGAATGCACATGCATCGCCGCGCGACCATGTAGCGCTTTATATATGCAGGAAATTCGAACAGACGGCACCGCGTTTGCCGGATCGGGAAATCGCCGAATGCGGCTTCTTCCCGCTGGACGATCTGCCGGAAGGGACAACGCCGTCAACCAAGCGGCGTCTGCAGGAAGCGCTTCACGATCTGGAACCGCTTCCGCTTTGGTAAAGGCGCGGATGCCGCGCCTTTACCGGAACATAGAGGTTTAGAAGCGGTAGGTGATACCCGTACCGATCAGCCATGGATTAAGCTTGGCCTTGCCGCTGACTTCCACGCCGCCAGCCAGAGTGGCGTCGAACTTGGGTTCCAGGAACAGCTTCTTGACGTCGAAGTTCACGCCCCAATGCTCGTTGAGCATGTAGTCGAAGCCGATCTGCAGCGCGCCGCCGAATGCGTTCTTGACCTTGAGATATTCAACGCCGGTCGCATCCTGGTTGTAGAACATGGTGTAATTCACGCCAGCACCGACATAAGGCTTGAAGGCGCCGAAATTGGTGAAGTGATACTGCAGGGTGAGGGTCGGAGGCAGAATCCATGCCTTGCCGATCTTGCCCAATCCGTCGATTGAACCGGCGCCATTGATATTGGCATAGGTCGTGCCGAGAATGAGTTCGGCTGCGAAATTGTCGGTGAAGTAATAGGTGATGTCGAGTTCAGGCGTGATCGACTTCGAATAGTCGAGATCCGAACCTGAAACGCCGTTCACATAGCCGGAATTCTGGGGGATGACGCCGAGTGCGCGCACACGGATCTGCCATGGCGACAGGGCTTCCGGTACGGCCTGAATTTCCGATGCAGGCTGGGCTACGATGGCGTCCGCAGCAAATGCTGCCGGTGCGGCAAAGCTCAGCGCGGTTGCAGTCAGCAATCCCATCGTGAAGCGGTTCATCTTCTCTCTCCTTAAGTCGTGGTCAGTCTTGTTCGCCTTGGGGGTAGTGATGCGTGCAATCTGGACCGCGCAACGAAACGCCCCATTGATCGAAATCAAAGGGGCGCAAGAGATTTGAGAGAGTGCTGATGTTCTAACAACAGTGTTGCAGGAAGAACGCAGTTGGTCCGGTCAGGCTTTCGGGAACCGGTCCCGGTCATGTGGTGCAGAGAAGTCGATTTCCGGTCCAAGCGGTACAACGCCGGTCGGGTTGATCGTCTTGTGGCTGCGATAGTAATGGCCCTTGATGTGCTCCATGTTCACAGTCGCAGCCACGCCCGGCGTCTGATAGAGCTCACGCGTGTAATTCCAAAGGTTCGGGTAATCGGCGATACGGCGCAGATTGCACTTGAAATGGCCGACATAGACCGGATCGAAGCGCAACAGTGTCGTGAACAGCCGCCAGTCGGCTTCTGTCAGGCGGTCGCCGGTCAGATAGCGCTGCCGCGAAAGGCGATCCTCAAGCGAATCAAGCGCTGCGAACAATTGCCCGAACGCTTCTTCGTAAGCTTCCTGTGTGGTGGCGAAGCCGGCGCGATAAACCCCATTGTTGATATTGGGATAGATGAAATCGTTGAGCGCATCGATCTCGCCGCGCAGTGCTTCCGGATAGAAATCGAGCGAGGCATTGCCGAAATCGTTGAAGGCAGTGTTGAGCATGCGAATGATTTCCGACGATTCGTTGGAAACAATCGTCTGGCGCTCTTTGTCCCACAGAACTGGCACGGTGACGCGACCGGAATAGTTCGGATCGGCGCGGGTGTAGATTTCATACAGCCGCTTCGAACCGTAGAGCGCGTCGCCGGTGCTGCCGGTCGTGCCGGTGAAGGTCCAGCCTTCTTCCGCCATCAGATAGTCCACCACCGAGACCGAAATGACGTCTTCCAGTCCCTTCAGCGCGCGAAAGATCAACGTGCGATGCGCCCACGGACAGGCATAGGAAACATAGAGATGATAGCGCCCCGGCTCTGCCTTGAAGCCGCCTTCGCCGCTCGGGCCGGCGCTGCCGTCTGCGGTCACCCAGTTGCGGAATTGCGATTTTGAACGTTCAAAGCGGCCTTTCGTGCTCTCGGTGTCGTACCAGACATCGTGCCACTTGCCATCGACCAGAAGTCCCATGTGATTTCTCCTTTTGGAAAGAGAATAGGCCGAGAACCGCCATTTTGCAGCATTGCAAGCCGTGAACAGTGCGTAACGATGCCAAAAAGGTCAGTCAAAGCCGCCATTTTGAAAAAAATAGTTTTACCTCTGTCCATTTTGGTGTAATGCAACTTCCAAATTGCGGTCATCCAAACGCCGACCGCCAAGGAGAATGATGTAATGGAAATGCTTTTCATCCGACGATGAAACTTGGACCGTGCCAAAGCGCGGAATGCATTCCATTGACCTGACGGTCACCGACTTCTCCTATTGCGATCTAAGCCCATGCAGCAGCTTGAACTGACCTACGCGCAGGAATGCCCGGCGCACGACATTGAAATCGAAGCTATCAATGCTGAAGCCTTCGGACCGGGCCGCTTTACCCGGGCCGCGCATTTCATCCGCGAAGGCGGCCCGCACGATCTCGAACTTTCCTTCGTGGCGCTGATGGGTGGTATCGTCGTGGGGTCAGTGCGGCAGACGCCGGTTATCGTCGGCAAGACGCCCGCACTTCTGCTTGGACCGCTTGCGGTCAGACCTGAATGGAAGAAGCGGGGCATTGGCGGCAAGCTGATGCGCATGTCGCTGGAAGCGGCGACGAAAGCCGGTCACAAGCTGGTCATTCTCGTCGGTGATGAACCCTATTATGGCCCGTTCGGCTTCAAGATGGTGGAGCCGGGTTCGATGGTCATGCCAGCATCGGTCGATCCGCGCCGGATGCTTGCTTGCGAACTGGCGCCCGGCGCGCTGAATGATGCCAGCGGGATCGTGCGCCACGCAAACCGGGCAATATAGTTAAAAAGAGGGGAAAGCGAGGGGCGGTTTACCGCCCTTCGCGATACCACATGCTGCCGAAGACGAAGAGCAGCAGGCTGAGCGCCAAGAAGCCGGAGAACAACGGCAGGCGGTTAACGCTTTTCAGCTGCGTATCCGCAGTTTCACGCAGGCCGATCCAGTCATTGCCGCTGGCACTACGATTACGACTGACGGCGGTAATCGTGGGAACACGCACCGAACTGTCGGCGCTTGCATGCACGCGATGGACCGAGCCGCCGGTCGCGTCAGCGAGCGGCTTCAGGCGATCCGTCGTGGAGATGCTGTCGGCGAATTCCGGTGCATCGATCGGCCCCACATGGGCCAGTGCTTCAAGATCGCCGTTTTTCACCCGGAAGATGCCGATTTCGTCCGTCTGCAATGAACCTTCGAACAGACCCGGCTTGCTTTGCGCAAGATTGACCTGCAACTCCTTGCCGGATGGGGTCGCGACGGTTGCAACACCGGGATTGTCGCCCATGGTCTGGCGACGGATAGAAAGTGTGCGGCCATTGCCGGAGGCGGTCAGTGCCTCTTCCTCCAGTTCCGGCTCCTGCATCAGCCAATGGGCGATACGGCGATAGAGCGAAGCATAAGGGCCGCCGCCTTCGAAGCCGCGCGCCCAAAGCCAGCCCTGATCGGAGAGGAACATGCCGACGCGGCCTTTTCCGACGCGGTTGAGAACCAGCAACGGCTTGTTGTCCGCGCCACTCATCACTGTTTCGCCCTGTGGCGCGGTGATGTCGATGGTGCGGAACCAGCGGCTCCAGTGTGGTGGCTCCTGTTCGCTGCCATCAAGCCCGCGCGTGACGGGGTGGCGTTTGCCGATGGTCGTAAGGCGCGGATAGAACGCCTTTTCGGTCACCGCGCCGGTCGGCATGGCGGGCAGGGCGCTATAAAGCGGTGTGCGGGCAATCGACATTTCGCCTGCATATTCCGGACCGGCTGCAACCAGCAAGGCACCGCCATTCTCCACATATTGCGCAATGTAATCGTAATAGAGGAGCGGCAGCACATCGCGGTGCTGGTAACGGTCGAGGATGATGAGGTCGAACTCGTTGACCTTGTCCACGAAGAGTTCACGTGTCGGGAATGCGATCAGCGACAATTCGTTGATTGGTGTACCATCCTGCTTTTCCGGTGGGCGCAAAATGGTGAAGTGAACGAGATCGACGGCGGCATCGGATTTCAGCAGGTTGCGCCATGTGCGTTCACCATTGTGCGGCTCACCGGAAACGAGCAGCACGCGCAGGTTCTCGCGCACGCCGTCCACGGTTGCGACAGCGCGATTGTTGGTGTCTGTTACTTCACCGGGAAGCGCTGGCGTGGCGATTTCGACAATGTTGACACCGGCGCGCGGCAAGGTGATGGTGACGGGTGTTTCCTGCCCGACCTGCGCTTCTTCCTCGCTGACGGTTTCGCCATTGACGCGGATTTCGACCGGCGCAGGGCTGCCGAGGTTTTTGCCTTCATCGATCACCGTAAACGACATTTCGAGCGGCTTGCCGCTGATGCCATAACGCGGTGCCTTGTTGAAGCGGATGCGGCGGTCGAATTCATCCGGCTTTCCGGTCACGAGACCATGCAGCGGCGCATCGAAGCCGAGCGCATTCTTGTTACCTGGGATGTCGTGCACCTGGCCGTCGGTAATCATGATCGCGCCCGCGACGCGGGACGGTGGCACATCGAGGAGCGAACGCGCCAGCGGCCCGAAAAGCCGGGTTGCATAACCGTCTTCGTTTTCGCCGGGCTTGCCTGCTTCCACCACGCGGGTTTCAAACTGCGGCATGGCTGCAAGCTGGTCCTGAACCGCCTTCAAGGCGGCATCGGTGTCGGCACGACGGCTGCCGAGTTCCTGGCTCTGGCTGCGATCCACCACCACCGAGACCACGCTTTTCAGCGGTTCGCGTTCTTCATTGATGATGACTGGATTGAAAAGCGCGAGCGCAAGCGCTGCCGCAGCCAGCAGACGGATCAGACCGCCGCGCATCCGCAACGCAATCGTGGCCAGCACCAGCCCGCGCGGCGCGGCACCAGCCAGCCCCTGCGCCATCAGATAGGCCACACCGGGGGCGATGGTCATGACGCGGATGCCGGACTTCGACAGGTCACGGGCGATCGGCAGGGTCATACCGGCA